>CENF01024186.1_pt1 | contig 11932 bp, 10 predicted proteins | sample 361291 | NCBI WGS metagenome assembly CENF01 (sample SAMEA2619399, study PRJEB7988) | marine metagenome | isolation source: saline water (ENVO:00002010), including | reverse complement strand
GCTCTATTCATATTGGCAAGTTGAAATTCATATTCAAAATCAGATACTGCTCTTAGGCCTCTAATGAGAATATTGGATTCTTGTTCTTTTGCTAAATCTACTACCAATCCAGTAAAACCAATAGCCTTAACTCTATCATTACCTTCGAATATTCTTTCAATATGATCTATTCTTTCTTCAAGGGTAAAGATAGGTTTTTTAGAAGCGCTCGTTGCTATAGCAATAGTCACTTCATCGAAAAGATGTAAAGCTCTTTCAATGATATCAATATGACCCAGGGTAATAGGATCAAAAGTACCCGGATATAATGCTTTAGCCATAATTTACTCCTTTAATAAATATATTCTCTCACATAACTTAATTAATCTCATAATCACTGATTTAAAATATTAAAAAGGACTTATTTTTATGAAATCTTTGGAAGATGGATTATAGACTAGAGTGAGAAAATAATTTACTATCTAACTACTGCGCGGAACCACATTTTTTAATTAAAGGGCAATTTAATGAGCGATAATAACGAAAACAAGTGTCCAGTTATCCATGGGTCTCTATCTAGCAATAGTGGGACTGGAACATCAAATAAAGACTGGTGGCCTAATCAACTTAATTTAGGTTTACTCCATCAACATGACAAGAAATCTGATCCCATGGATGATGATTTTGATTATGCTGAAGCCTTTAAACAACTTGACTACGATTCTCTAAAAAAAGATCTCAATGATCTAATGACTGATTCACAAGACTGGTGGCCAGCTGATTTTGGTCATTATGGTGGTTTCTTCATAAGAATGACTTGGCATGCAGCTGGAACATATAGAATTGGTGATGGTCGAGGTGGCGGAGGTACTGGCGCTCAACGTTTTGCTCCTCTTAATAGCTGGCCTGATAATGGTAATCTCGATAAAGCAAGAAGATTGCTTTGGCCTATAAAACAAAAATATGGGAAAAATATAAGTTGGGCTGACTTGTTAATTTTAGCAGGTAACGTTGCCATAGAATCCATGGGCGGCAAAACCTTTGGTTTTGGTGGTGGAAGACCTGATATTTGGGCTCCTGAAGAGGATATAAATTGGGGTGCTGAAACTGAATGGCTCACAAACGAGCGTTATAGTGGAGAAAGAGATTTAGCAAATCCACTGGGTGCCGTACAAATGGGTTTAATTTATGTTAACCCACAAGGCCCTGATGGTAATCCTGATCCAATAGCAAGTGGAAGAGATATTCGCGAAACATTTGGCCGAATGGCAATGAATGATGAAGAAACAGTGGCACTTGTAGCAGGAGGCCATACATTTGGAAAAGGCCATGGTGCCGGACCTGATGATAACGTCGGTCCTGAACCCGAAGGTGCAAGCATGGAAGAAATGGGATTTGGCTGGACAAGTTCTTATGCATCTGGAAAAGGAAGTGACACAATCACTAGTGGTTTTGAGGGAGCTTGGACCTCTAATCCTACTCAATGGGATAATGGCTATTTTGATTTACTCTTTGGTTATGAATGGGAGCAAACAACAACTCCTGCTGGAGCGATTGTATGGCATGCCATAGGTCAAACAGAGGAAGATATGGCACCTGATGCTGAAGATTCTTCTAAAAAAGTTCCAACGATGATGACAACAGCTGATATAGCTCTTAGAGAAGATCCAATCTATAAAGATATATCTAAACGTTTTCATGAGAATCCGGAAGAATTTGCTGATGCTTTTGCCAGGGCGTGGTTCAAGTTACTGCATAGAGATATGGGTCCAAAAGCAAGATATCTAGGCCCAGAAGTCCCTGAAGAGGAATTAATATGGCAGGATCCTGTACCTGCAGGAGATACAAGCTATGATATTGAGAGCCTAAAAACCAAAATTTCTGAAAGCGATTTATCTATCCAAGAAATGGTTGAAACTGCTTGGGCAAGTGCTTCTACTTATAGAGGTTCTGATATGAGAGGTGGCGCAAATGGATCTAGGATCCGCTTAGCTCCTCAAAATAACTGGGAAGTTAATAAACCAGAACAACTGTCTAAAGTTCTAAATACCCTCGAAGGAATTGCCAGTGAAAGTAATGTTTCTTTAGCAGATACAATAGTACTTGCGGGGGCAGTTGGAATTGAGAAAGCAGCTAATGCTTCAGTTCCCTTCACTCCTGGAAGAGGAGATGCATCTGAAGAACAAACTGATGAAGAATCATTTGCAGTCCTTGAACCAGTATCTGATGCTTTCAGAAACTATCATAAATCAGTTACAAATATCCCATCTGAAGAAATGATGCTTGATAAAGCTCAATTACTAGGACTAACAGCTCCTGAAATGACTGTTTTAGTTGGAGGTATGAGATCTTTAGGTATTAGTACAAATGGCTTAGGTGTTTTCACTAACAATTCCGATGAACTCTCAAATGATTTCTTTGAGACGCTTCTGGACATGTCAGTTCAGTGGAAACCAAATGGTACTGGTAACTCTTATGAGGCCACTGATAGGATATCAGGAGAAAAGGTAAGGACAGCTTCTCGTTCTGATCTGGTTTTTGGCTCTAATTCTCAGTTAAGAGCAATAGCTGAAGTTTATGCTAGCTCAGATGCTAAGGATAAGTTCATATCAGACTTTATTTCAGCATGGAATAAAGTTATGAATGCCGATTTAGTTTCTTAGAAAGCACTTTTAAAAAGGACTATTGTTGATCAGCAATAGTCCTTTTTTTTTCTTGCAGTATTTTGCTCCAAGACCTATACCCAAAAAAGATAATAACTAAGTAACCAATGAATAATAAACTTGTTAAGAAAAGATCTCTGGAGATGAACAAGAATACAGAGATAAAGTCTATTACGAACCAGTAAATCCAATTTTCTATCAGTTTCTTGGCAACCATATAGGTAGCTACAATGGCTCCCCAAGTTGTTAATGCATCAAGAAAAGGTAACGCTGCATCCGTATAATTTTCTAAAATATATCCCGAGGTTAATGTTAGAAGGGTTATTGAGAGTAGAGCTATTAAATGATTTTTCTTATTCCAAGTTCGTACTACTAAGACATCATTAGTTCTCCATTGTGACCAGCCATAGAAAGCCATAAATAAATAAAATATTTGTAGGTAGGCCTCCATATATAAACCAGCAGAATACATTATAAAAAAATAAAGTATCGAGCTAATGCCTGCAGCTAACCAACAAAAAATATTCTGTCTAACTGCCAATAAAAGATAAATTATGGCTGAAGAAACGGCAATTATTTCCATTCAATCTTATTAAAATTCATACGATAAGGAGAATCCGATATGTCTTGGATCTCCATGCCTTTCATATAAAGTATCTTCAAAATTAGGTGGTTCATTTCCAAAATAGAATCCTCTCAGAGAATAATATTCATCGAAGAGATTTCTTATCCAAAAGTTATAAGTAATATTATCTTCCTCATATACAAGGTTCAAATTGGTCAAAACATAATCATCAGATTGGTTGTCATGTGAGTCTGAATAATAAAAATCGCTTTTACCAGTAACATCAATCAATAATTCAAGATTATTTGTAAGGCTCCATCCTAGGCCAGCTGAAAAGCTACTACTTGGGGCATGTGCCTGCTCCCTCCCTTCAAGGTCTGGTCTGCTATAGTAATTCTTAATTTCAGTCTCCAAAAGACCGATGTTCAAGAAGAAATTTAAATTATCAGATATCTCTGTATTCAAGCTGAACTCAACACCATAATTAACTCCTTCAGCAGCATTTCGCGTAAGGTATAGGAAGGTATTAGGGTCTTGAGGATCCACTTGTGTAGAAGATAAGACTTGTTGATCTTCTCTATCAGAGTAAAAGAAAGCCAAATCTATAAAGGTGCTCGAATCAACGTAGAATTTATTTAATCCAAATTCATAATTTGTCAGGTACTCAGGAGAATAATTAATTATATCTAAAAAACTTGAGCTATTTAGTCCTGTTCCTAAGTTAAAACCACCCTGTTTATATCCTTTAGCTACACTCATATAAAGACTCATATTTTCTGAGACTCTATTTAGTAAAGTAATTTTACTCCCATTCATATTATCTGAGGGATTAAAAGCTTCTCTATTTGAGTCTGAGTATCTCGCCTTCCAATTTTCCCACCTAAGTCCTATAGATAGTTTGATATTCTCGTTAAATAAATAATCAACATTACCAAATAGCGATTTGCTTTTAGAAGAGTAATTGCTGGAAAAAACAGATTCACTGCTGAAAATACCATATCCATCAAAAGGATCACCATACATTCCATCATCTTTCTTTTGATTTGATTCATCCACTTCAGAAATAGAGAATCCTAAGACCCAATTAATCTTCCTGACTTGATTGTTATACTCTGGTTTCGATACAAGCCTGAACTCAATATTTGATGTCTCTCTATTTCTTAAAGTTTCTGAGAAATAATCATATATATAAGGCTCATGTGATTGAGTATTTCCCCAATCTGCATCATAACTAAAGATCACATCGGTATCAGTTTCTGAGAAAAATAACTGATATGAATTATAAGAATTTTCAAATTGAAGATTTAATCCAAAAGCATCAGAGGCTTGTGAGTCCATTCCTGGTCTGTCTGAAAGAGTGTTCAATGAACCATCAATAGTCCAGATGTCCGAGGGATCATCGAAATCATTACTGAAATACACTAAATTAAGTGATGCATTATCTGTGAAGCTCCATTTAGTTTTAAACCTTAAAGATTGCTCGTCTTTCCTTGAAGTATCTGATCTTTCCAAAAATAGATTTTTTCTGAAGCCATCGAAATCCTCTTTATTTAAAGTCAATCTAGACTGAATATCATCGTTAATTGGGATATTGATTAGCGCCCTTATGTCTTTTCTGCCAAAGTCTCCTAAAATAATACCGCCTTTAAGTTCAAAGAGATCTCCTGGGTCTTTAGTTTTTATATAAACCATTCCTGCTAAAGCATTTGCGCCCATACGTGAGCCTTGAGGGCCTCTATAAACTTCAATTTGATCTATGTCATAGGTAGATGCTATTCCTCCCTGACCTGAGAAATCAATATCATCTATAAGAAATCCAACTGAAGAGTTTGGAGTTCCTTCATATCCAGAGCGCTCTCCTATTCCTCTGATCTGGAAGTATCTTGGTCTGGAGTCACTAGCAGCAAAATTTAAATTAGGTACAGAATAAGCTATCTCCTCAAAATGCTTATATTGTTTCTTTTCAATTTGCTCATCGGTAATCAAGATAAGACTTGTTCCTGTCTGGCTTAAACTAGACTCTCGCCAGTCGCCATTAACAATTATCTCGTCGATGGTTTCAGCCTGAAGAGATAGGTAAAAAAAGGATAAGGTAAGAAGTAAATATTTTTGTTTTAGCATGCAATTCCTCCGCCATTATTGTATGGATCAGGTTCAAAGAGTTTCTTATATTTTAAGATCTCAGGCTTATCGCCACCCCTTTGCAGTTGAAGCTATCTTATCAAATTACAGCCTTGAATAAAGAATTAAAAGAAATATGAGATAGTTTTCTAACAAGAAAAAATGTATTATGCGCGCCTGCACTCTCCAAATAAATTACATAGTTAATCTTAATGACTTTTTCTGAGATTTCAGACCAAAATACAAACTTACAAATAAATATTGGCGATAAAGTCTCCTTACTATTTGATCAATCTATACAATCTGCTGACTCAAATAAAGTACTGACCGCAACTTTGATGATTAACCCTCAAGAATCTGAAAAATTAGATCTTGAAGATAGAGTTTGGATACAAATTGGAGAAAATAGTAGAGTTTTTGGAAGAAAAACTGAAGGAAATGAAGACTTTCAAAATGAATTATTATTTGATCTAGATAATATTATGATTGATGATTTTAAGACGACCAAAATGATGTATGCAGGGGTAAATCATCCAAACTACAATCTTAAGTCAAAAGAAATCAGTACATCAGTAATCAAAGAATTAGCTAAACAATTATAAAAATGAAAATTAAAGAATTAAAAAAACTTATCGATGGCTGTCATGTTGAAGATCTCAATAATGAACTAGAGGCTATTGTAATCTCTAAAAAGAATAAGATATTTGTATCTAATAGCATAAGACTTGATACAGATTCCGGAAGGTTGATTATCGCTACCCAAGATTCTGAACAGTTTAAGCTTAATAAATTCAATGCAAAAAAAGAAATGGATTTTGCTAAAAAAATGATCTCCAAACGGATCGAAAAGAAGGCATTAGATATTCACTCTTAATCTAAATACTTTCCAAGTTCTTCCTTTGCTATTGTCCTAAGATGCACTTCATCAGGGCCATCGCCTATTCTTAAATACCTTATAGAGCTATAAAGACTAGCCAGAGGGGTGTCTTGAGAAACGCCCGCGCCGCCATGAATCTGAATAGCTCTTTCTATCACCCTTACTGCCATACTAGGAACTTCTACTTTCGGTTGAGCAATTTCACTCTTAGCTTTTTTATTGCCTAAGGTATCCATCATATATGCTGCTTTAAGCGTTAAAAGTCTACACATTTCTATCTCATTACGGCACTTGGCTATAACATCATAGTTTCCTCCCAGCTCAGCCAATGCCTTTCCAAAGGCTTTTCTTGAAGAAGCCCTTTTACATAAAAGCTCTAGAGCTAGTTCTGCAGCTCCAATTATCTTCATACAGTGATGAATCCTTCCAGGTCCCAAACGACCTTGAGCTATTTCAAATCCTCTACCTTCACCTAAAATTATATTTTCTTTAGGAACTCGTACATTATTAAAAGTTAGATGAGCATGGCCGTTAGGAGCATGATCGGATCCATAAACTGTCAACATTCTCTTGAGCGTTATGCCTTCTGAATCTTTTGGAATAATAATCTGAGACTGTCTTTGATGTTTAGGTGCATCAGGGTTTGAAACTCCCATAAAAATCATAAACTCACAATCAGGTCTTCCATAGCCTGAAGTCCACCATTTTTCTCCATTTATTACGTACTCGTTACCTTCAAGTGCGATGGTGCTTGAAATATTTGTTGCATCAGACGAGGCCACATTAGGTTCAGTCATGGCAAATGCTGATCTTATTTCTCCATTCAGTAAGGGCGTAAGCCATTTTTCTTTCTGGTAATCGCTTCCATATTTGTCCAAAACTTCCATATTTCCTGCATCTGGAGCTGAAGAGTTAAAAACCTCTGAAGTCCATCCGACACCCATTATTTCTGCTAGAGGTGCAAATTCAAGATTAGTTAAACCATAGCCCAAATCTCCGGTCAAAGAAAAATTCCATAACCCAAGATCTTTGGCTTCTTTCTTTAATTCATATAGTACTTGAGGCACTTGCCAAGGATCACCAGATTCTCGAAAAGCAGCCATTGCATCATTATATTCTTTCTCTCTAGGCCTAACTCTCGTGTCAATAAAGCTTGAAACAAGGCTGATGATCTCTTTAGTTTTGTCAGTGTGTTCAAAGTTCATAATTAAATAGAAATTTTATTAATAAAAAAATGATAACATCAATTTAACTATTGGAGAAAATACTATGGATTTCAGAGATTATTCCTTAAAGGAACTAGCAAATAAGATTCACTCTAAAGAAATATCAGCTAAAGAGATGACTCAAGCGGCTCTGGATAATATTGATAGATATGACGTTAAATTAAATGCTTTTTGTGCTGTCAATCACGAAGATGCGTTACTACAAGCTGAAAATATAGACTCACTTATAGGAAAAGGTGAAAAGGTAGGAAAACTTGCAGGTATCCCCATTGGGGTTAAAGATCTTGAGGATGCTAAAGGCTTTGTGACTACTTTTGGTTCTGAACTACATGTGAATGATCCTGTTGCGAAAGCAGATTCAATTTTAGTCCAAAGAATGCGGGATCAAGGATGTGTAATACTCGGCAAAACTAATACACCTGAATTTGGACATAAAGGAAAAACCGATAATGTTCCTTTTGGTTCAACAAAAAACCCTTGGAATCTTGAGAATTCTTCAGGCGGCTCTTCTGGTGGAACATCATCTGCTTTAGCTTCAGGCATGATTCCACTTGGAACAGGCTCAGATGGGGGTGGCTCTATCAGAATCCCTGCTGCCTTAGGAGGTCTGGCAGGAATTAAAACCTCTCAAGGAAGAATTCCGATTGGAGGCGATACTCCTCCCGGATCAGGCTTATTAACTGTAAAAGGGCCTATGGCTAATACCACAAAAGATAATGCTTTAGCTTTAGATGCTACTGTAGGGCCTCATCCCACAGATATTTTTTCGCTAGAGGAGGACAATACTAATTGGTTCGATCAGTTAAATGAAGATTTACCAAAAACGGCTATTTGGTCATCCACAATGGGGTTTTCAACTGTCGATAAAGAGGTGCTAGATGCTTGTGAAGGGGCAATAAATTCTTTAGCAAATGCTGGAGTAGAAATAATAGAGAAGGAAGACATATGGGAAGAAAATCCTGTAGATGCTTGGATGGTATTTTGGGCTGCAGCATGCGCAAGAAGACAACAACACCTCATAGGAACTAAAGAATATGAAAAAATAGATCCTCTTCTAAGATATTTTATAGAAATGGGAACTTCTATGGACGCTGCTTCTTATGCATCTTCTATTGATGCTTGCCATAAATTAGGTTTTAAACTTCAACAAACACTTGAAGAATCTCCTTTGATTATTACTCCAGCAACCTGCGGGCATGCTCCTAAACTTGAAGGAGATGGATTCGTAAATGGTAATGAAACACCTGCATGGGTTGATTTCACCATGGGAATAAATATGACTAGAAATCCAGCTGGAGTAATTCCAATATCTGTTCTTAATTCAGGGCTACCTGCATCAATCCAAATAATAGGAGGGCAAAGAAAAGATATAGATGTCCTACAAGCAATGTATGCTTTTGAAAAGGTAATCAATTTCTCAGAAAGAGCTAATGGCCATGAAAGCACCTAATGTTCCAATTATAGATCTAAAAAATGCTTCAAGTGATGAAAAGCAGATACAGCTAATGGATGCGGCATGCAGAGACCATGGATTCTTTATTCTCAAAAATCACGGCATGCAAAAAGAGATTGATAATATGTGGAAACTATCAGAGTGGTTCTTCTCACAAGATAGAAAAGATAAACTGAAACTATTAAGATCAGAAACAATTCCCTTAGGATTTTATGATAGAGAGCTCACTAAACAAAAAAGAGATCTCAAAGAGGTTTTTGATTTTATGGAGGCTCGAATAGAGCACGATATTAATCAATGGCCAAAAGAAGGTTCTTTTAAGGATTCTATGCAAGATTTTTTTATTAAGTCTTCGGTAGTTGCAAATAAAACTTTAGATCTAATCTTGACTTGCTTGGGCCTACCTGAAAATAATTACGTTTTCGGAGACTCCCGAACAAGCAATGCAAGGCTAAATTATTATCCAGTCAATGATCCATTAAGCGATTTAGAAAAAAATGAGGCCAATGAGCTTGGGGATATGGCCTTACATCACCATACCGATCCAGGAATACTCACATTACTCTTACAGGATATGACGGGAGGTCTGCAAGCCAAGTCAAAAGAGCATGGTTGGATTGATATTCCTCCAGAGAAGAATTCGATTGTAGTAAATCTTGGAGATGCTATGCAGGTATGGACAAACGATAATTATGTTGCTGCCATTCACAGAGTCATTAAAAGAACAACCAATCCTAGGTATAGCACTCCATTTTTTTTCAATCCCAAAAGTGAATCAATTATTGAACCTATCCCGGAGATTTCTAAAGAAAATCCTATTTATCGGCCCTTCACCTGGAAACAATATATTCAAGGTAGGATTGATGATAACTATAAAGACTTAGGGCAGGACGATATTCAAATATCTAATTTTAAGATCTCTAATCCTCAAGCATAGTGGCGTGATTCCACCAGGCTAGATCCGAAAAGGCTCTAAGATCAAGTTCATGTGTCCATGCAGAGCGATGTTGCTGTGCAAGATGGTAATAAGTTTTCGCTATCTCTTCTGGTAAAAGCAATCCGTCATGCTCCATTCCCTTTGTTTCTCTTAACTGCTGATACATTTCGGCACCAAGCATTTTTCCTAAGGTATCAGGTGCGTCTACAGCTCCATCGACAATAATATGAGCAACATGTATACCTTTAGAAGAAAATTCAGCATTTAATGATTGGCATAGCATTCTTCTGCCGGCCATTGCAGCTGCATGTGAATGCTGTGTAGCATTACCCCTCATAGCTGCAGTTGCTGAAGTTACAAGAATAGTGCCCCTCCCTCTCTCAACCATAAGCGGACATAAAACTTTAGCTACTCTAAACAAACCAAAGCTTGCCATTTTCCACCCCCACTCAAATTCCTTGTAGCTTGTTTGACTAAGAAGTTTCATGCCAGTTTGAGCTCCCAGGTTATAAACAACTACTTCAATGGGACCCACTTCAGTTTCAACTTTATTAATTAACTCTTCGAGAACATTTTCTTCTATAGCATTGATCAATTGGCCTGAAGCAGAACCTCCAGAATTTTCTATATCTCCTATAAGCCTATCTAGTCCTTCCTGATCAGATCGTCTACACAAGAAAGAATGATAGCCTTCACTTGCAAATTTTTTAGCTACAGTTCCTCCGATTCCAGCTCCTGCACCTAGAACTAAACATACTGGTTTCATAATATTTCTCCTCTATCTTTCACTTGAAGTATCTACTGGTTGAGCAGTGTGCATTAAAGTTGCAACTAATTTTCCTTCTAAGTTATACATTCTACCTTCCGAAGTAGCGCTTCTTTGCCCTAGCTTTATAATCTTTACTTCCATATTAGCCTTTCCAATTTGAAGAGGCCTATGAAACAGAATATGTAAATCCGTGGTCATAGGAGCTTTCCTTTCTTCATAGCCAGAAATCATTGCCGCTGAAGTTGCATCATCCAAAGCCGCAGAGATCATACCTCCCTGAACAAAACCCATAGGATTTCCACATTGATTGCTAAATATACAAGAGAACTTAATTTTCTCGTATTCAATAGATTCAAACTTCAAATTAAAAAATTCCATGGATGGGCCAAAGAATTCTTTGTTAAATTTTTTTAATCTTTCTTCCATGATCTATTCATAATAAGAGAAAATTAATGACGATAGCAATCTTAAGATTTGAAAACCGTCACACTTGTGTCATGACAATAGCTTGAAATGCTTTATTTTGCTGGCTTAAGAAGCAAAAAAATATTAATATTTACTTTCATTTTCATTAATCTCAATACATAAAATATGCATATAAATCTAAGCAGTGATGACCTCGCATTTAGGGATGACGTAAGGTCTTTCTTTGAAGAAAATAAAATAAAAGCTGGAGAGGATTACTTCTCCTGGAGGCTAGGATGGTTCAAAAAAGCCAGAGAGAAAGGTGGCTGGGATGTTCCAAAATGGCCTGAAAAATTTGGCGGACCTGGTTGGACACCTACCCAACACTATATTTGGGAACAAGAAACCGCAAAAGCAAATATACCATTTGACCTCCCTTTTGGATTAGGCATGTTGGCACCTATTCTGATGAATTATGGGAATGAAGAACAACAAAAACGATTCATGCCCGATATTCGAGATAGGAAAGTAAATTGGTGTCAGGGTTACTCTGAGCCAGGAGCTGGATCTGATTTAGCAAATTTAAAAACCAAAGCTGTTCTTTCAGAGGATGGTAAACACTATATAGTAAACGGCTCCAAAATTTGGACTACATTAGCTCATGTTGCAGATTGGATTTTTTGTCTTACCAGGACTGACGATTCAGGCATAAAACAACAAGGTATAACTTTCTTACTTTTCCCTATGAAACAAGAAGGGATAGAGGTCAAGCCCATCATTACTTTAGGAGGTTCGCATACTGTCAATACAGTACATTTTACCGATGTAAAAGTTCCAGTTGAAAATATGATTGGAGAAGAAGGGAAAGGTTGGACTTATGCCAAAGGCTTGCTAGAGCATGAAAGAACTGGCCTAGCCGGTCTCTCAAAATCATTAG
>CENF01180961.1_pt1 | contig 11940 bp, 32 predicted proteins | sample 361291 | NCBI WGS metagenome assembly CENF01 (sample SAMEA2619399, study PRJEB7988) | marine metagenome | isolation source: saline water (ENVO:00002010), including | reverse complement strand
AGTCTCTCATATTCATCATGACCAGGTCTCTTCATCATTAGTCGAGATTGTCTCACCTTTGCTTCGAGTGCCTCAATCCGACCGAGAAGTTCTTCGTTTGATAATGCCATTAATTTTGTTTGATGTCGAATGTCCACTTGATATGTTTGATATAATCAAATGTATCCCCTATGTCCTTGTCACAGTCTATCTCATACTTTCGATCACAGAGAAACTTACGTAAATCGTAGATACTACTGTAAGTACCTACTTGGTCTAGATGTTCGTTGTACAAGACGTATTGCATTGGCAAGGAGTGTAGATGTTTTATTTATTATATCTGAGTTTGAACACAATGTCAATAGCAGAGATATCCTTTGAGATTATCAGGTAACTCTAGTTCTATCAGAGAATACCTCGATTGTGGAACAAGTTGAGATACATCCTTGTCTATCTTCTGAGACATATACTGAGATATCTTACCTTTCTTCCACTTGGTGTATGCTTCTTTCTTACACCATAGTTCATAGAAGATGTTGATATTGACTGTCTCTTCATCCTTATGAAAGTATCTTCGAGATATATCTCCGAACCTTCTATCTCTCATATACTCAATATCTACTCCAAGTTCTCTGAAACCCACTGCTACTACAGCGTAGTGTGCGGTGTCAGATTTGTTCCAGTGTAGTTGGATGCTCTCTTTGCAATTCAGAGGGTATCTGCCAAGAAAATCTCTTAGGGCAGCTTTGACATCTTCAGTTAGATAAACGTTTGCTACGTCATCCGAGTATATTAGTTTGGGCACTCTCTAACCGTTCCTGTGGCATTCGCACTCTCCATCGTCTGATACTGGATTGCGGTTACGTCCCATGCCATATCATTGACACGTTTCTGAGCAGCATACTCACTATCGGCATCCACTCTGATCCACTGCTTATAGGTTACTGTGGTTTCTACATCGAAAGTTTTCATTGGGGGTCTGGGCAATTTTGGGAAAATTTTTTATTTTATATCACGCTCGCTCATGCAAGACTTTGTAGGTTAGACTTATATAGAAAGTTAAGCTAGGGCGGGGGGCAAAACCGCGACGGGGGGGCGGTACTGCCTGAGTGCTACTCTTCCTCAGGTGGTGAGCAACAGCAAGGGCAATACCCTAAGTCTTCGCGTTCCTCTTCTAGTGATCCATATGTTATTACTGTGAAGTGTTCTTTAATAAACTTGTCATTGAGTAGTGACTCATATGTGTCATTAGATAGTGAATTCATACGTGTGATATATGTGTATAGTATTATTATAGTATAGTATATTGACTATAGTATAGTATATGTGACAGTTATATATGTGTCATAGTATATTATATGTGTGTATAGTATATGAGTATAATAGTATATGTGTATAGTATATAATATATGAGCTGATATAACAAAACAAATTAATCTCATATATGTGTATTATATACCCACATATAGCGATATATAGCCCGCCCTGTATATTCGACGGGGTATAAAAAAAGACCTAGTATGAACTAGGTCTAATTACATCACTTGTTAAGTCTAACACGTTTGATAATTGCGTTCGAGCAAATGTGTTTTGTCCTATGCAAAAGATTGCCAAAGTTAAAATGATGAGTCGCGTCATTGATTGTAATAGAAAAGGTGAATAATTAGTCGTCTAATAGTTCGACGGGGTGCGTTAACCCCTAGTCGCCCATTTAAACTCGCTTACTGATCCGACTTTGAAAATTGTCATTTCCTCCATCATTTCCTCTGCCATGTCTAATGCCATGTCTTCGACTTGTTCCCATGTAGCACAATGATCTGCCCATGATCTTAAATCGTTTCCCCATGATGTAGGTTGAACTGCCCAAGTAGTTTTGTTCATTTGTTCAAGTGATGATGTGTATGTTCTAATTATAGCATTGATGAATACCTCGTCTATAGTAATGACGAGGTGTTGTAACAAAGATTTACAATTCATCCATCATCTCCATCATCTCGTCATAGTCTGCTTCTGTCCACTTTGCACCATCTGGAGTCTGGTTCATCCCCATATCTTGCATGCATATGATGAAGTCGAACCATGACTCGCAGTCCTTAGCGAGGTTATAGAGTCCTTCGTCACCTCCAACCCATAAGGCACAATTCCATGTAGTCCAGTCTGACCAACCATTATAATCCTTCTTTGGTAGATCGGTGAGGTTGAGTGAAGTTTGATTTAGCATTTAGTAAACCTTTGTTTGTTTGATTCTATTATAAAAGAAAATGCCCACCGAGTCATGACTCAGTGGACACTTTGTAAACTGGCACTCGCCTGTGGCCGAACCAACATCCTTCGTGCTAGAATAGAGTCAGAGCTTCAAATTAAAGACCTGTACCACCTCCGTCTCGCGAGTCTTTAGACTTAGAGGAATGAGGTCACGCTTGCCTGACTGTGGGATAGGACTTACGTTACAACCACCATGTTCAATACACGGTCATTTAAGGTTCTTACTGCCTAGTGGAATGGGACTTACATAGATTGATCTCCTTTATGCATGGACTCTCACCATGCCCAATCAATGCCCAAGGCACTTAGTGCCTATCGCTTATGTACCATATGCCATAGCGATTGATTTCCTGTGGTTCAAAGTTGCGTTTCGACATTGCTGTTAATGCTGCCATTACTGCTTTGTCTTTGGTTGCTGTCTCGTTCATGAGTACTGCACCGTTGAAATGTGTTTGAAGTTTGTTCATACTACTATTATACTCGGTAAGTGTATGATGAGTAGTGAAAGATAGAGAATTGAAACAATCTGTAACATAAGGATTCAAGCTGCTTAGGATTCAAATAATAGGGCAAAGGTGAGTAGGATCACCCGTAAGGGTTCGGCATAATTACGCGAAGGTGAGCGTGGGGACCTCCGTGCATGTATACAAGATTGCTTCTTGCCTGAACTGTTTTTTGTAGGTCTGTCCGACCTCTTGTAATGATTCAATGATTGAGTTACCGCGTGTTGTACGTTCGTCAACAGTCACTGAAATGATTTTTGAATTCTCAACGGTGCCTTTATAAATTCCGATTGCATCGGTGATTGTGGCATAGTCGAGCATGGAGCAAATCTCATCGGTTAGGAATTGCAACCACATCTGATTCGTTACTCTTCCCTCGGATCCAATATTCATTCCTAGGGTGATTGAGTGGGTTTGCATAGTCTTTGTTGAACTGATTCCATTATAAGGGGTGATATCCATCCAAACCCGACTCAGTGTGCCAGTAATATTTCCGTCCACTTTTTCCCTGATTCAGTGATCCGTGAGTCTATAATAGAAGAGTACCAAACCAATAAGACTAAAATGATCTTAAGACAAGTCGGTAGCAACCAAACCGAAATCAGTTTGAACAATGGCAATACGCTATTCTTTTCATATGAAACACCTGTTGCAGGTTTTTCACCTAAACTAGGTCACTTCAAAACTGAGACCTATTACAGTCGTACAACTAGCAAGCACATCAATCAGTACTTCAAACACGTTGATCAAGTCAACATTGTTACAGATGATGTCATTGTTTCTTTATGTCATCCAGAGGGAGTATAATAGAATCATGAGAGATAATTCATTCGCAAACTCTGGTTTTCTAAGAACCATCACAATGACCGAAGACGAAGAAACCGTACTCGGCGACATGATCTCGTTTTTTAACGATATGGGTTGGATCGACGATTCAACTCAAGAAGCATATGACTCACTCTGTGAGAAATACTGCGAACCATCCCCATTTGATTACGAACCATACGAGGTAAAGAAATGAACTGTGGACAGTACAACAGAGACGGATTCCCTAAGAAACGTTATCTAGGGGGCAACAAAAAATGAGTTCCCTCCATCATGCAGACATCTTAATGGACATCTACGAAGATGTCCTAGAAGAGAGACCAGATTTGTCATACGAAGAACAAATCGACCTAGCAAACGAACTATTCCAACAGAGGTGTCATTAATGCCAAATCATTGCCATAACAGAGTCACTTTCTATAGTGAAGATACAACAGCGATCCTTAAACTACATAACATATTTAAAAAGGGTCTCAAGAATGACGACAATACAGAGAGAAGAGATTCCGTGTTCGGATCATTTGTCCCCGAACCTGATTGGAGTAAAGTTCCCCTCGCTGAAGAACACGTTAGAGAGTATTCATTCAGTTCCCCTAGAGGTGAAGTTGGTGAACTGCCTGTAATGAATGAAGATCCTATGAGAGGTCTTTGCTTTCCCTCTACTGGAAATAATGATGACAGATGGTACAACTGGCGAAATGCAAACTGGGGAACTAAGTGGGATGCTTATTCCTTAGAGATTGACGATTGCGATATGCCAAACGGTTTCGAGGTCAATTTTGAAACTGCGTGGTCTCCACCTGAGGAAATCCATTCAGCAATTTGTGAGCAATTTGACGACTTAAGCATGAGTTGGTTCTATGATGAACCAGGTCAAGAGGTCGCAGGTTATTTGTAACGAATTGTTTCAGTATGCTCACTTATCTCTTTTTTGGGCATACTTTCGACTATAATAAAAGAGTACAAACGAAATTCATTCATTTTTAGATTATGCAATTCTTCTACGTTGACCCTAGTGATTATCCTGTAACAAACGAGGGTATCTATCAGGCATGCTACGACGAAGTAGTAGCAGAAGCAACGGATACTGGAGACCTACCTATGTACGGTCAACAGATGCTGAACCAATCAGCACAATGGAAATACGAAGATTTCCTAAACGATATCAAAAAAATGGTAGGTTAATCATGAACACATCTTTTAACGACTTCATAAACTACTGTAAAGAATTTTATGGTTACGGTGGTTTATATGATCAAGGTAGGTCACGTGAACAGATTGCCTACGCTACATGCATTTACCTTGATGCTATTGCACATTATGACAGCGACGTTTACACGTGGGGCGATGGCGATAGTCTCGACAGAGAGCGAGTAAGAGACATCATGAACCAGATTTATGATGGCGGTTTCAATCCATTCCGTTACCTTGAAGAAGAGGTGGCGGCATGAAATCAAAACAGCAAATTAAACTATCCGTGCTAATGGATAAACTTTGTGACCTAGGATGGGAATACACCTGTAATAGAATGTCACGTAGTGGTATGCAAACTTATGATGAAATCCTACAATACGTAGGGGCATTGGATGCTAATGAGCATTGGAACGAGGATGCATATCAGGACAAGAGGTGCGACCATTGACACATGACGAAATTCGCAGAGCATCTACTGCTAAATTACGGGCATATCTTAAAGAGGATATCCCCGTAGAATTAGATGACATGATCAATTACGAACTTTACATCAGAGAATTTTCATGACTCAGCTGAGTATTTCCGACAAGGTAAGAGACGAAGAGGGATTAGAATGGTGGGTTCTATCTCTCTTCCCTGAGATCAACTCCGTGGTCTGTATCACTACAGTAGAGGAGAGGTTTGACCGTAAGGCATTCCGTCCAGAGGAGTTGACCATTATATAATAAAAAAGAGGGTCAACCCCTCTTTTTTTTGTCTTTTAATCCTTTAGTTCAGGCATTATATTAATTGGCACATAGTAGCATAAACCTTCACTTATGAAATAATCTGCCAGTTTGTCAAATTGTGGATACTCTGATAATAATTCAGTGTCTAGTAGGATTTGTACTAGTTCTATTTGTTCTAATGGACTCATGAGTCCATCTGTGTACATTTGTACTAGCTGTGGCAGCTTAACCATAAAGGTCCTCCATGTCTGTATCACTATTTATCTTTTGCCTATTAGATAACATGTCATAATAGCCAGAAGATCTCAAATCCTCATTTTCTTTCAGTTTCTTCTTTTTTTGACCAAATGAACCTTTCTTACCGTTTCCACGATAACTCCAAGTATTTGCCATTAGTTTGCCTTTTGGTAGTTTTTACTAGACTGTTGTAATTTGTACAAGGTCTTCACTTTTTAGTGAATTGTTGTAAAAGCGTCCAAGTGATACACTTTCTGGGTTTTTGACAAAACCTTCAAGAACTGACAAAAGCTGCGAGCTTGCAGGTTTCCACTTATACTCGTAGGTTTTTTCGTTTCCTGAAAAATTGATGAAAACCTTGGATCCTTGCACGACTACCTTATCTATGGCAGAACTCAACTCGCCGATGTCAAATGTGTGTTTCTTTGCGGGCATTTCTTTTTGTGTTTATACTATTAATTATAGCGAAACCTCAGAGAATTGTCAAATATTTCAGACAGTTTACATAGTGGCACATGCGAGCTTGACTTCTGCTAGACTGCGGGCTTAGACTACAAGAGATCCGCAAAGTAAATCGCCCAGTTACATTTAATTAAACGTTTCATAAAAGGATACTATCCTATACTCATTTCACTACAAAATACCCTTCCCCTTACGGAACAGGTCAAAAACTAGTGAAATTCTATCGTTTTCTCCCTGATTTTGTACTTTATGACGTGCGGAACTCAAGAAAATCATGAGCTTACCCTCCGCATAGGGTCTATTCTCACTCTGTACAGATAACGTAGAGATTGAGCAGTCAAATGGTAACTGACATCTGATCCTCTGAGTAACTGGGTTCGGATCAGGGTCATAATGCCATCCAAGACCACTATCTGATGCTAGTTTAACCATTCCTACGTAACTAGTCTCTCCTAACCAGTACATAGTCTTCCTTAACTTAGGTAATAGGTTAGTATTCCTTGTATATGGTTGATTGTGATAGAATAATGGTGCGATACTCCATTTAGATTGAGGTGTTGCTATTGGTGCATCCTCTATGCTGTCTATCTCATGTCCTTGGTTAGATTGATTGATAGTACGTTCCATATAAGTGGTAAAGTCTCTCCACTCTATGTCATGGTTATATGCATCCCACTCTTGTTTAAGTGTAGGATACACATGTTCTAGTCCGATGAGTTTATTATTACTTACTTGGTCTGTACGTAGGAACACGTTTGACTACCTTGGGGTTCTTGGGTACATTGAGTTCGATCTCGTCTCCTTCTGCCCATTCAGTACAATATGCATATACAAACTCCATGGGCAGGTCTGTCTGTATCAGTTGTTTGTAGCATCGTTGTCTACGTTCGAGTATTCTATCAGGCATATGGGGATACCACCTTGTCTGTCTTGTTGGGATATGCAGCAACCTCAGGATCTGGGTCTAACCACTTGACATACTCATGATCCTCTAGGCATGCATCTAACTGTATGCTGCTATCGAGGTAGTACATGTCATTGTACTGTCTGGTGATGTCATTGAACTTCTGTATGCGATAGTCTGGTTCGCCATTGATCTCTAGCAGTCCTTTCTGTACAAATCTGTATGGGAAGCGTTCGAGGATGATTTCAGTTTTTGTCATTGTCCCTATTGAGTGGTGATTGGAAATACGCTCTCTGCGTGAAGTAGTACAGTACTAACGTGAACAGTATGCCACATAGTCCTATCCATAGTATTGGTGACTGTGGTAAGTCATAAAACGGTACGTTCTGCATTATCTTCTCCTCCTACCTTGTGTAGTAAGGAAGACCTTTGATGTTGTACCATACTGTGAGTATAGTTTGGCATCATTGATTGCCTGATTGTCGTCTTTGAATGGACCATAGTTAAATGGTACATCCTGATAGTTCCAATATATCCCTCTTCTCTTCGGTTGTAGTTGGACAGTCACGTCACTGTTGAGGACGGAGAACTGTACGTTCTTACTTTTCTTCATTTGAAGCATGAGGTGTGATAGTGTTCCAGTATCTACGAGATACTACAACGTTGACTTGTTTGTGACCATGAAGAGTATTCTCATCTGGCCACTGCTGAGTACATACTGTGATGTAATCGCGACATACAAATGTGATAAGGCATTGCTTACCTTCATACTGTACGTGATCTCCCTTGCGGAAAGGTAGTTTCATTAACCAAAACCATTTCCACTATTTAACTCTTGTCTTTCAGCATACATTTCACGAAGTTTAGTCTTCATGTATATGATCTCCTTCTCCTCATATAGAAATGGATCAAGGTCAGATGCCTTGAGTGCCTTCTTGAGTGATTTAATCATAGAGTTGACTGAAGCAAGAGTGGTAACAGTGGACATTGAGTTATAAGATGGTGTGATCATAGTCTACTGTGTCCACGATGTCTTCGAGTATAGCAAGCAAGTCATTGCCTGTATCTGCTTGACAAAGAAGGAAGTTTGCGAATGTCTGTGACATGATGATGATTAAAAAGGACAGTCTTCGGGGATACCCCTTGATACATACTCTGGTTCTTCACCACCCATCCATTTGCTACGTTGCTCGTCTTGCCACTTGAGATGGTCTACTTGTTTAAGCATTGCATCAATATGATGCTTTTCTTGCATCTCTGTTGTGGTAAGGTTGTGTGTGTACTGATAGTCAGTCCATACAACGTCATAATAATAAGTGGTCAAGTACCTCTCCGTGAGTAATAGGGTGCGAGAAACAAAAAGCACGTGTGCCTTTGTTTCCCTCTATTATTATAGTGCATCTAGGTCACTATGTCTACCACTGTGTGCAGGTTGTTGCACTGTCACACCATCAAGTTTCTCCTTCAATATAGGACCTATGACCTCACGTAGGAATATGAAATACTCATCTATTGTGAATGGTACATCATTTAACCATCGGAACATGTCCTCTACACCATATACATTAACACCATGTTTGGTATAGTGTGATCTAACCTTCTGGTCAATCTCACGTTCAACTGGTACATAGTAACCACAATTTACTGTTGCATCAAATGCAAATCCTAGTTGTTCACCAACTCTCTTGATCTTCTCGTTACTCTCTGGTTTCTTCTCTGTATCGAAGTCGAGGTTGGTCTTACTCTCCAGATACACATAGTTGTTGTTTTCAAGGTCATGAATACTGAAGAAGTGATCTACTTGTCTGTCCTTAGCATCAACTTTAATCCTATCAGTGCCATTTGCAAATGGTAATTGATTGTCTACACCACGACTGTGTGTAATGACCTTGTTCCAAAACTTCTCGAAACGGTTACCACATGTGATGAGTATACTCTGACTTGATGTGGTATCACCTAAACCACATGCAGATAATATACTGGATGATGTATTCTTTGGCACGATACTATCAATGAGAGGTAGTAGGTTATACCTCAAGTACTCATTACCAGGTGATTGGGGTCTTAGTTTCATGCTCCTATTCTATCATGGTCTAATAAATTCTGCAACGATGAGTTAGACACCCTATGGAGTGTCATATCATCCTCGTAGTTGGTAACATACATGTGTTCTACCTGTGCACCACTATGGTCTCTGTTCTTACCGAACCTCTGTGAGTAACCATGTGGTCTGAACATGATGTTATACTCCCATAGTGTATCCATGTAGAAGTCATGCTTAGTGTGTATGAACAACCACTTTGCCTTGGTCTTATGCATACACTCGACTAGTCTTGTATGAAGTGTATTTCCTCCATCCCCATGAGTATAACCAAGTCTGTCTAGGTATGGTGGGTCTATGAATATGAAGTCATCCTCTGTTGCCATATCAAATATGGGTGCGAAGTCTCCATGATAGATGCTACTACCTGATTGATGTAAGAACTTCATGTGGTTCCAGTCTAGGTTACATGAAAATCTCTTGTAATGTCCAAATGGTACATTGAACTTACCATCCTTGTTGTATCTCTCCATACCACTGAAACATAACTGTCTCAATGTGATATATGATACTGCCCAGTCATATGGGTCACGTTCTGTACCATTGATGTAGTCTCTTGCTTTATAGTACTCATCACTGAGTGCATCATGCTCCAGTGTCTTCAAGTATGCTACATGAGAGAATACATCATGAAAGGTAGTTGGATTTGATACTTGTTGATACATGTTTATCAATGCATCATTCATATCATTTAATATGCATCGGTGTCCTAATGCAAAAGACACTGCTGCTCCACCTGCAAAAGGTTCGAGCACAGTGTCATAGTTCTGTGGTAGTAATGTCTTGATGAGTGGTAACTCTCTTGACTTACCACCTTGGTATTTAACGATTGGTTTCACGTTTACGAAGGCGATTAACTAAATTGCGTGCGGATTGTTCGTTCCTACACCATTTAATTATAGCACCTTTATGGAATAAAGCCAACTTCTTACCATCACTAGGGATTGCGTAATAACCGTCTTCGGTCGCAAAACCATACTTGGCATCCTTATAAAATCTTGCTATTGCTCTAAGTTCTCTTTCTTCTGGTGTAAGTGCCATGGGTGTTCATAATGTGATTGTTCAATTGTGTTGATGGATAGGGATGCTCCCTTAAAACTATTCATTCTCTTGATGTTACCGAATGATAGTTCTATATCTTTATCCGTCCATCCTAGTTTCTTGACGAATTCTGCCTTAATATACATGTGAAGTTCTCCCTCCACATATTTGAAGTCAAAGTGTTTTTGAATGTCAGGATCCATTGTTTCATTTCTTATCCGAGTTATATGTAGTCAGGTTTCCAGATACCACAACTCGATCGTGGGTACATGTGTGTGGACACACATAGTGGACTAATCCACCATCAAATACATGCAGGTTGCCTACCTTAGGATATATTACATGAGGTGGCAACCATGGATGCTTTAAGTTTGGGAACGTGAGAGGACTGCAGTCAATACAGGCATCCAGATACCACACAAAACTCCAATCAAAACCGCGATGGTCATGACTTTCTGTGTAGTCTCCCAGTCCGTACGAAGCAATCCAAAGATCTTCGATCTTATAGTTCGGGAAGAGGACATATAATTGTGAGCATAGGTCGGGTAGGTAGTCAGATATATTCCATTCGGTCAGATTTGCCTTTACAGGTGCATCTTCCCTACGACACCAGTCGAGATCATCAAGGATCTCATCTGTATTTACTGGTGGTTTAACGTAAAACGTCTCAATTCTTAAGTTTTGCTTCATATTTCCTGTATTCCTTATACAGTTGACCCTCTAAACCATATGCTTCTATCTCCCATGGTTCATCCATGTATGCAGTTTCTGGTGGAACTACATCACCATGCCATTTGTTGACACTACGACAGAGACGTGCATCATAAGTGACACTGTGTGTATTACGAAGACGTTGCTCTACATGAATTAACTCATGAAATAGAGTTGTGAGGTATTGTTCTTTGTTATCGAGACGATTTTCTATCTCAATCTCAAAGTATCTAGGACGTGACATACTATCAATGGCGATACAAGCACCATCATCCTCAGGCCACAGTCGTTTATCTACAATATGGATAAACGTGTTGAAGCGATTGAGTTTACGATGTTGTAGGAACCACTCGACTGCATTGCGAGCGATACGCTTCCGATTGCGATACCCACCAAACGTGACATAACAAGACATGACCAATGAAGAAAATTAATGAATGAGAAGATAAAGATAAGTTTTTCTGTGCTTGACATATTTTTTGCGTTCATACTTCTCCTAGTGCACTACCTAGTGCTAGGTTCAATCTACTCTCTAGTTGAACGTCATCAACGCTGTGTCTCAATGCTACATTGTTTGAAATTGTAGGATCGGTAGACCACATAAGATCAATAAGATACTTGATCTGTTGAGTATCGAGTTCAACCATAGTTACTACTTTGTCCATTTCTGGTTGCTCTGTGATGATTACTTCCATAGTATAGCAGGTAATTGGGATGGAATGCTGTCAATGCGGTCAGTCTGTAAACTGGCATAGTCCTCATGTAACTCGCAACCAATGTAGTTACGATTGTGTTTCTTGGCAACCATTGCTGTGGTGCCACTACCCATGAATGGGTCAAGGACTATATCATTCTCCTCACTGCCTGCTAGTATGCATGGTTCAATGAGGTCAGGTGGGAATACAGCGAAGTGTGCTCCCTTGTATGGTTTATTAGTCACAGTCCAAACAGATCGTTTATTCTTCCTGTCATAAGACTTGGATAACCCAC
>CENF01037669.1_pt1 | contig 11985 bp, 12 predicted proteins | sample 361291 | NCBI WGS metagenome assembly CENF01 (sample SAMEA2619399, study PRJEB7988) | marine metagenome | isolation source: saline water (ENVO:00002010), including | reverse complement strand
AAATGTACCTCCCCCAAGATCATATACCATAACCTTAGATACATCTTCATTTTCCAACCCATAAGCTATTGCTGCTGCTGTAGGTTCATTAAGTAATCTTAAAACATTTAGTCCACTAAGCTTTGCCGCATCTTTTGTAGCTTGCCTTTGTGCATCATCAAAATAAGCAGGGACCGTAATTACGCAACCAGCTATATCACCTAACAATGTATTTTCAGTAATATTTTTTAAATGCTTTAAAATTTCAGAAGAAATTTCAATTGGTGTTAAAAGTCTATCAAAGACTTCAAATCTTAAAATATTTTCATCTCCAGAATATTTACAAGGTGAATAAAAATTATTAATATCAATATCATTTATTCCTTTTCCAATAAGTCTTTTAATAGAATTAAAAGTTATAGATTTATCATTATTTTTAAAATTTCCAACTGACACTGCATCTTTAGTATAATTAACTACAGATGGAAATAATTCATTTCCACCTTGATCCTTTAAAATCTTTGGGGATCCATTTTGAATTAAGGCAATAAGCGAATTTGTCGTACCTAAATCTATCCCAACATAAAATTTCTTTTGGTGTGGATCTTGAGATTGCCCAGGTTCTGATATTTGTAATAAAGCCATATTTTCTAATTATTCCTTCTCAAATCAGATTCAATTGAAATATAAAATTTCATTTTATGTAATTTTGTTGAAGCTTCATCATATAATCCATTATTATAACTATCTTCAAATTCATCAAGACAATTTTTTTTTAATAAATTAATTTTTTTATAAAATTCTTCTGAGATATTAAAATCTTTTTTTAACTTTACTTCATCAGCTTCTTCTCTTAAATTCATTTGATGCATTAAAAAATCAGAATCAGATATTGTGTTATTTTCATTCACTTCGTGTCCTTTAATTTTTAACAAATACATACCTTTTAAATAATCATTTTTTAGCGTTTCATAAGCTTCATTTATAAAAGAAGTGATTTGTAATGATAATCTCTTCTCATAATCCGTTGCATTAACAAATTTATCAGGATGAAATTCTTTTTGATAATCTAAATATTTTTTCTCAAGCTTTGCGCTATCAATTTTATTTGAGCACTCTAGCTCAAAAACTTCAAAATAGTTTTGGGTAAAATCTACTGACATTAGACGCTGAAGCTTTCACCACAACCGCATCTTGCCTTCTCATTTGGATTAATAAATTTAAAACCCTCGTTAAGTCCTTCTTTTGTAAAATCTAATTCAGTTCCATCTAAATATAACAGGCACTTTGGGTCAACTACAATTTTCACACCTTTCTCTTCAAAAACTGTATCTGACTCTTCTATATCGTCTGCAAACTCAATAATATAAGCCATTCCAGAACATCCAGTTGTTTTAACTCCGACTCTTAAACCTACTCCACGCCCTCTACTAGCTAGAAAGTTTTTTACTCTATCTGCAGCGTTTTCTGTAATTGTGATTGCCATACTTTTAAGCTATTTCTTTTTTACTGTCGTTTTTTTGATAGTAATCGTTAACTGCAGCTTTTATTGCATCTTCTGCTAAAACTGAGCAGTGTATTTTAACAGGAGGTAATGCTAATTCTTCAGCTATCTCGCTATTTTTAATTTCTTGGGCTTGCTCAACTGTTTTTCCTCTTACCCATTCTGTCAGTAAACTTGATGAAGCAATAGCAGAGCCACAACCATATGTTTTAAATTTTGCGTCTTCAATCACTCCTTCATCATTAACCTTTATTTGTAACTTCATTACATCTCCGCATGCTGGTGCGCCAACCATGCCTGTGCCAACTGATTTATCATCTTTATCTAAGGTCCCAACGTTTCTTGGATTTTCATAATGATCTAAAACCTTTTTTCCATATGCCATCTTTGTCTCCTAATAATTATCTTCTAGTGAGCTGCCCACTCAATTTTACTAATATCAATACCATCTTTATACATTTCCCATAAAGGTGATAATGCTCTTAATTTTTCCACTGCTTTTGTAACTGTTTTTATTGTTGAATCTATATCTTCCTCAGTAGTAAATCTTCCTATCGACATTCTTAATGAACTATGTGCTAATTCATCACTTCTTCCTATAGCTCTTAAAACAAAACTTGGTTCTAACGAGGCTGATGTGCATGCTGATCCACTTGACACAGCAATATCTTTTGTAGCCATTATTAAAGATTCTCCTTCAACATAATTAAAGCTTATATTCATTATTCCAGGATATCTATTTTCAAAATCACCATTCAAATAAACTTCTTCCATGTCTTTAACACCATTCCATAATCTGTTTCTTAAGAGGGAAATTTTTTCATAATCTTTATCCATTTCTTCCTTTGCCAATCTAAATGCTTCTCCCATTCCTACAATTTGATGCGTCGGAAGAGTGCCAGATCTTAACCCTCTTTCATGTCCACCACCATGAATCTGTGCTTCTAGTCTTACTCTAGGTTTTCTTCGAACATATAAAGCGCCAATACCTTTAGGTCCATATATTTTATGTGCAGAAAAACTCATTAAGTCAACTTTCATTTTTTCTAAATCAATTTTAATTTTTCCCGCACTTTGCGCTGCATCAACATGGAATATAATATTCTTACTCCTTGTAATCTCGCCAATTTTCTCAATATCCTGAATAACACCAATTTCATTGTTGACATGCATCACTGAAATCAAAACTGTATCATCTCTTATTTCAGCTTCGAGTTTATTTAAATCAAGCAAACCGTCAGATTTTGGTTCTATGTAAGTAACTTCAAAGCCTTCCCTTTCTAATTGTCTACAAGCATCGAGTACAGCTTTATGTTCTGTTTTAACTGTAATTATGTGCTTGCCTTTTTTCTTATAAAAATGTGCCGCACCCTTAATTGCTAAATTATCTGATTCTGTTGCGCCGCTTGTCCAAACTATTTCTCTTGGGTCAGCATTTATAAGATCAGCAATATGTTTTCTACTTTCACTTACAGCAGCATCAGCGTCCCAACCAAAGCTATGGGATCTTGAGGCTGGATTTCCGTACATACCATCCATTGTCATATATTCAAACATTTTATCTGCAACTCTTTTATCAATTGGTGTTGTAGATGCGTAGTCTAAATAAATTGGTGTTTTCATCTCCTTCATTTAATACTCCGATAATTTAATCTCTTGCATACTTTTACTATTTTTAGATATAACTTGTTGTAGAGTCACGTCTGATAAAAAATTATTAATTTCAGCTCCTAAATCTTCCCACAAATTATGGGATAAACATTGGCTATTATTATTACAATTAGCTTTTCCATTACATGCAGTAGTCTCAACATTTTCATTTACAGCATTAATTACATCTGAAATCACAATATCACTTGCATCCTTAGATAATTTATATCCTCCTCCGGGACCCTTTATGCTCTCGACTAGACCATTTTTTTTTAACCTAGAAAATAACTGCTCTAAATAAGACAATGAAATATTTTGTCTCTCTGCAATTTCCGGTAGAGAAATTGGGTTACCTTGGTCATAATATGCTATATCAAGCATAGCCGTTACTGCATATCTGCTTTTAGTCGTTAATTTCATATTTCATTAAGTCATAATTTACTTATATGCTATGATGGTTAAACCCACTAAATTTGTCAACTATTATTTATCTATATGTTATTGATTTTGTTGAGAATGATTCTCAATTGCACTCAATATGCCGCGTAGAATATTGATCTCTTCCTCAGATAAGTTAGCTTTCTTAAAAATATGATTAATTTTTCTAGATATCATTGGTCTATTATCCTTAATAAAATTTATATCTTTTAAAACCTTGTCCATATGTATTAAAAAATCAGTTAATTTTTCATTTGTAGCAACATCATTTTTATTAATTTTGTTAATGTTTGAAGCTTCGTTTTTCGACTCATATAAAAGTTCATATAAAATTATCTGTAATGATGCAGCTATATTCAAGCTTGTATATTTTTTATTCGATGGAATATGAAGGCCTATTGAACACATAGACAATTGTTTATTAGTTAACCCCCTTGCTTCGTTACCAAGCAAAATAGCTAATTTACCGTAATTTTCTGAGTCTACTTTTTTTGAAAATTCTCTTGGGTTAATAATTTCTATGGGAATATCTCTTTGTCTGGCAGTTGCGCCGATAATAAAATTACAATCACTCAAGGTTTCTTCTAAGCTGCTTGAGACTTCAGCATTTTCTAATATATCATTTGCATTTGACGCCATTGCATAAGAAATATCATTAATTTCACATTTTGGGTCAACTAAATATAAATTAGAAAAACCCATTGTTTTCATAGCTCTTGCTGCTGAACCAATATTACCTGGATGACTTGTTTCAACTAAGACTATTTTTATTTTTTTGGGTTCAATCATTGATATTATATATATTTTTATGAATCTAAGTAGATTATGTATTATAGTATCATCAATTAATAATCCTATATCAAAAATTATGCATACGTCTTATAGCCCACAATTAAATACTGCTGCTAATACAGCATTACTTGCAGGAAAATCTATTATGAGATTTTACTCAAGGCTTGAAAATTTAAAAATTATGTCAAAAGGATTTAATGATTATGTCTCAGAAGCTGATCAAGAGTCGGAAAAAATTATTACGCAAGCGCTATTGAAGTCTTATCCCGATTATAAAATTACAGCAGAGGAAAGTGGTTCAAATAATACTGAATCTGAGTATGAATGGTTCATTGATCCATTAGACGGAACTACAAACTTTATTCATGGAATACCACAATTTGCAGTTTCCATAGGGTTATGCAAAAACAAAGTGCCTATTTTAGGAGTAGTTTACGACCCATTTAAAAATGAGCTTTTTTGCGCAGAAAAAGGCAAAGGCGCACTTATGAATGACAAGAAAATTAGAGTTGCAAATTGTAACTCAATTAAATCTGCTATATTTGGTACTGGGATACCATACAGAAAAAAAGATCACTCTGGTGTTTACATAGAAACTCTTCGAACTATGATGGATGCAAGATGCGGCAGTATTAGAAGACTAGGTGCCGCTGCTTTAGATTTAGCTTATGTTGCTTCGGGGAGACTTGATGGATTTTGGGAGTTTAATTTAAAACCATGGGATATCGCTGCTGGATCAATTATTGTTTCAGAAGCAGGAGGTCACATAAGTGATATTAATGATACAAATGAATATTTTGATTCGGGAAATGTTTTAGCATCTAATATTAATCTTCATCAAGAAGTAATTAAAACATTGCAAAAAAATCTTATATAACTTTTATGGCCTTTCTTCATCGACTTCAATAGTCACATCTTTTACAGATATGTTCATCATAAGTAACGTTGAACTCGCAATATATATGGAAGAATATGTTCCGATAATAACTCCTGCTATAAGAGCAAAAGAAAAACCAAAAAGTATTTCCCCGCCAAATAAAATTAATGATATTAAAACTAATAACGTTGTCAAAGATGTTATAAGTGTTCTTGATAAAGTTTGGTTTATAGATTGATTCATTACATCTGTTGTATTAACATTTTCAATAATAGATGCTTTAAAATTTTCTCTAATTCTGTCAAAAACTACAATTGTGTCATTAAGTGAATAACCAATGACGGCAAGTATTGCTGCAAAAACGCTCAAATTAAATTCAATCTGTGTAATTGAAAATAATCCAATTATTAAAAATACATCATGAAGTAAAGCAAGTATCGCTCCAATAGAAAACCTATACTCAAAACGCAATGCTATGTAAATCATAATTAAAAATAAAGCGATTAAAGCAGCCATTATTCCTTGATCTCTCAATTCCTCTCCAACTTGTGCTCCAACGTACTCAACTCTTTTTAAGTTAAACTCATATTTATTATTTAATTCTGCTATAAGATTATTACTTAAAGTAGCTTCATTTGCCGAAATTATATTTGGCATTCTAATTAAGATATCTTTTTTGGAACCAAAAAATTGAACAGAAGATTTCGCATAGTCATTTTCTTTTAGATGAACTCTAATTTCTTCTATGGGAGCATCATTTGAAAAACTTATTTCAATGATTGTTCCACCATTAAAATCAACACCGTAATTTAACCCTTTAGTAAAAATACTAAGTAAAGATATAATTATAATAATTATAGAAGTATAAATAGCATGCTTGTGCCACTTCATAAATTCAAAATTGATGTTTATTATTCTCATATATTTAACGCTTTAATTTTTAAATTAACATTTTTTTCATAAACAATATTTGCTAAAACTCTTGTAACAATAATAGCTGTAAACATCGATGAGATTACACCTATTGATAAAGTAACTGCGAAACCTTTTATAGGTCCAGTTCCAAAAATAAATAATATAATTGATGCAATTAAGGTTGTAATATTTGCATCTGCAATAGTTGAAAACGCTTTCTGATAGCCTAATTCTATTGATGCTAGTGGTGTTGACCCATTTCTTACCTCTTCCTTAATTCTTTCAAAGATCAATACATTTGCATCTACAGCCATACCCACTGTTAATACAATACCAGCAATGCCGGGGAGAGTTAAAGTTGCGCCTGGTATTAATGACATAACCGATACAATGATTAATATATTTAATATCAATGCTGTATTTGCAAAAATACCAAAAATTCTATAATAAAAAACCATAAAGAATAAAACTAGTATTAAGCCTATTATTACAGAAATTTTACCCTTTTCAATATTATCAGCTCCAAGACTTGGTCCTACTGTTCTTTCTTCAACTATATACATGGGTGCAGCCATTGAGCCAGCTCTTAAATAAAGAGCTAAATCTCTTGCTTGCTTCGGGCTATCTAACCCAGTAATTTGAAAAGATTTTGACAATCTTTCTTGAATCGTAGCAATACTAATAATTTTTTCATATTTTTTTGTAATTCTTTTACTCTGTCCATCAATCATTCTTTGCTCAGACTTACTTTCAATAAATAGAACTGCCATTAATTTTCCAATGTTATCTTCAGTTGTATTTGCAAATCTCTTAGCACCAGAGCTATCAAGAGTGATATTTACAGATGGTCTTGAATTTCTATCAAAGCCTGATGAAGCGTCAACAATATTTTCTCCTGTTAAAATAACATTTCTTTTTAATAACACTGGCTGACCTTGATCGTCATAATATAATTTAGACTTAAACGATACTTGATTAGACTCTTGAGCTGCATAAGGATCAGAATCTTCATCTACCATTTTAAACTCTAATGTTGCTGTTGCACCAATGATTTCTTTTGCTCTAGTGGTGTCTTTTATTCCAGGTAACTCTACAACAATTCTAGTTTTTCCACTTTGCTGGACAATAGGTTCTGCTACGCCTAGTTCATTTACTCTATTTCTTAGTGTTGTAGTATTTTGTTTAATTGCAGCAATTCTTAATTCATTCAATGTTTTTTCAGAAATACTAACTTTCATCTTATTATTATCTAATTTTTCTATATCAAAAGTATTCTGGTAATTTTCATTTATAAATTTTTTTGCTTTCTGAAATGATTCATCATTTATAAAATCAATCTCAATATCTTTCATTGAAACATTAAAATTATTATATCTAATTTTTTCTTTTCTAAGTTGTGATCTTATATCACTAGATAATTTTTTTGATTTATTTGTAACAACTTCTTCGAGATCAACCTCCATTAAAAAGTGAACGCCACCTTTTAGATCTAAACCAAGATTCATTTTTTTTGCGTTCAAAGATGCTAACCATGATGGCACTTCATTAAAAAACGTTGGCATAGAATAAATTACGCCAAATAATAAGACAAAAATTACTAAAATTTGTTTAAAAGATAAAATTTTCATTTTTAAAATTATATTGAGCCTTTTGGTAAAACTGTTGTAATAGAGTTTTTTCTTACTTTTATATTAATTCCTTGTGATACTTCTAACTCTACAACATCATCCTTCATTTTTATTATCTTTCCCATAATTCCATTTGAAACTACTACCTCGGTACCATTTGATAATGACTCTATTAATTTATTATGTTCTTTAACTCTTTTATTCTGTGGTCTAATAATCATGAAATACATTATTATAAAAAAAATACCGACCATTATAAGCATGCTCATACCACCATCTGATGGATTTGAGGATTGTGCAAATGCATTATTAATTATGTTCATTTATTTACCCCAATAAAAATTGATTACATTAATATTTTGCAGACACTAGTATATGTGATGTGGAGTAATTCTCAATCTTTTATTAACAGACATGCCTTATATTTCTTGTAGAAGCTATAACATTCTACAATATTAATATTATGGATTGAGAGATTGTTTTCTAAATACAAATATTGCAGATAGTAAGAATATAATTCAGACGGCGAAGATCTTTTCATGTTCTCGTCAATATTTCTTTTAGCTAAATCTATATCCTTATGTATAATGTTTTCACTATCAGCATAACTATGAATTATTAATAATGCATCATTGCGGTTTAAATAATCAATATTGCCATATTGAAATTTTTTAGGAGAAGAAAAACTGCATTTTAAAGATTTTATTTGGCACATGAATTTAGCTAAATAGGGCTCTACAGGATATGCTGAATCATCTAAAACTAAAGCAATATTATTTAAATTTTTTATTTTTGCCTCTTTACTTAAAAAACCAACTAAAGAATTATGTGGGTCATTTAAAGAATTTATTGGGATAGGAAACTGTGATCCGAGAATATATTCACTATTTTTATCTTTAACTTGATTCATCCACTTATCATTAATTCCATATCCATATATATTTTTATAAACAAATAAAATTTGAATTAAAAAAATAGAAATAAAGAAGGTGTTAGAAATTTTTTTAATCTTATAATTTAAAATGATATTAATAAGAATTGATATTAAAACAAGAGTGATAACAGGTGCAATTTTTCTATACGTAACTTGAAAGGTTGTAAAATATAATATTAGAGGTATAGGAATTGAAGTTAAAATTAAAACATTTATGTTATTAAAATTTTCTTTAAAAATTTTTTTTCTCTTTATTAAATTATATAAAACTGAAAAAGAAAATAAAATTAATAAAATATAAATAATTGCAATTCCATGACTTATAAATGCCCTATTTAATAACTCAATAAATTCATAACTATTTTCTTTTTGATGTTGAAACTGGTTACCTATAGAAGTCTCATAAACCCACCCATATAAACTGCCAAATCTTGGTGTATACCAAATCCATAGTATTAACGAGGAATAAAACATAGATTTTGAAAAGAAAAATTTTTCTATATTATTTTTTTTGGAAAATGGGGTATTTCTTTTTCTATAAAAATTAAATAGTAATAAACAAAATAATAAAAAAGATATAACGCAGAAAATTATAAAAAATATTTCAAAAGATCGAGGAGGATCAATTTTTAAAACTGAACTAGATATATTTGGAACTAATCTACTTAAGAATAATATCCATGCAAAGAAGACTGGGTAAGTGAAACCTTTTAATATTTCATTATATGACAGGTACTCTCTATGACGATAAAAGATTATAAAAATTAAAGAAGTAGTTAAAAATAAAAATCCTTCAACAGGTCTTGATAATAAAGTTAATGTAAAAAATAATGTAAACAAATAAGATCTTCTTTTATTTTGAAATAACTTAGAATCAGATAAGAAGTAGAAAGTTCCTAGTAAAAAAGGAATAAATGATATTTCAGCAAACAATGTGAAAGAGTCACCTCCAAAAAATATGTCAACTGATAGACATATAATTGAAGCGCATATAGAAGATATATACTTATCTCCAAAATTTAAAAATATTTTATATGTAAAGAACACACTTAATGAAACAAATAATACGTGTGTTAATAAAACTGAATTTAATAAATCTCCATTTGTTATAACTAAAAATGGAACAATAAATAATTGAAATATTACGGGACGCCAACTTCTTTCATTAAATATAGATATAAAAAATTCTATTAAATTTCCATCTAAAAAATTTTTAGAAATTATATATGCTGATTCTAGGTATCCTACAGCGTCAGACATTGGCAGGTGATTATTTTCTAAATGCCATAAAAAGGCAAGGAACGGTGCTGAAAAAAGAATTAAAATATTGAAATTATCTTTTATAATTTGAATCATTTTTTTGTTATTCTAGCTTCATAAAAATCTTTTATAAAATTATCAAATAAATTATTTTTTATAGCTTCTCTTATATCATTCATTAATTTAAAGTAATAATGTAGATTATGAATTGTATTTAACCTTAATCCAAGTATTTCTTTGCAGTTATCTAAATGCTTTAAGTATGATCTTGTAAAATTCATACAAGTATAACATGAACAATTTTCATCTATTGGCCTCCTGTCATCTTTATATTTACTATTTCTTAATTTTAAAATGCCACGATCTGTATACAAAAAGCCTGTTCTTGCATTTCTCGTTGGTATTACACAGTCAAACATATCTACACCTCTTTTGACTGCTTCAACAATATCTTCTGGTGTACCAACACCCATAAGATATCGTGGCTTATTGCTTGGCATCTTGTGTGCAATATTATCTAAAACTTTATTCCTTTCAAGCGAAGGTTCTCCAACAGAAAGACCACCAATTGCGTAACCATGAAAATTAATTTCCTTTAACCCCTCGAGTGATTTATCTCGTAAGTCATCATAAATACCACCTTGCACTATCCCAAATAAATTACTCTTTTCTGAAGAAAGTGAAAGCTTTGATTCTTTCCCCCACTTTAAAGATAAATCTAATGATTCTTCTGCAGTCTTCTTATCTGCTGGGTATGGAGTGCATTCATCAAATTGCATTATGATGTCTGCATTGAATTGTTCTTGCAACCATATGGATTTCTTTGGGTCTAAAAAAACTTTAGAACCATCTATTGGAGAGCTAAAATAAACCCCCTCCTGAGTAATTTTTCTTAATTTAGCTAGACTAAAAACTTGATAACCGCCAGAATCAGTAATTATAGCGCCCTCCCAATTCATAAAGTTATGTAAGCTACCATGTTTTCTAATAATCTCTACACCAGGTCTTAGCATTAAATGGAATGTGTTTGCTAATATAATATTATAACCGTAATTATAAACTTCATTTGAAGTCATAGTTTTAACAGTTGCTGCAGTGCCAACAGGCATAAAACAAGGAGTTTGTATTTTATGACTGTTCAAATTAAGTTCTCCAGTTCTAGCCTTGCCGTCCGTATTTTTTATTTTAAAATTTAACATTATAAAATTAATGTAGAATCACCATAACTAAAAAATTTATAATTATTTTCAATAGCATGATTATATGCTTTCAAAATATTTTTAATATCATAAAATGCTGCTATCATAATTAATAAACTTGATTGAGGAAGGTGAAAGTTTGTTATCAAGTGATCAACAATTTTAAAATCATATCCCGGCTTAATAAAAATATTTGTTTCATAAAATTTATCTGGCTCATGTTTATAAGTATAAAAACTTTCTAATGCTCGAGCTGATGTTGTGCCAACACAAATTACATTTCCCTTGTTTTCTTTACATCTTTTAATTGAATTAATAGTTTTTTTTGAAATAGAGTACATTTCTGAATGCATCTTATGGTTATTAATATCATTTTCTTTAATTGTGCTAAAAGTTCCCATTCCAATATGCAAAGTTACATTACATATATTAACTTTTTTTTCTTTTAATTTTTTAATAATTTTTTTATCAAAATGTAGTGCAGCAGTTGGTGCCGCAACAGATCCTTTATTTTTTGCAAAAATTGTTTGGTAATATTCTTTATCAAAATCATCTGGGTTTCTATTTATATATGGTGGTAAAGGAATTTCTCCATACTTTGAAATCAATTTGTCTACTGTGTAGTCTTTAACAGAAACTTTACATAATAGATTGCTATTCTCTGTAATTTTAAGTTCAATTTTTTTTGCTACAATTATAATATCGCCTTTGTATAACTTTCGCGTTGATTTTATTTGGCATGTGAATGAATTTTCGTTTAAAATTCTTTCAATAAATAACTCGACTTTTCCATTAGTATTTTTTCTATT
>CENF01178189.1_pt1 | contig 11990 bp, 11 predicted proteins | sample 361291 | NCBI WGS metagenome assembly CENF01 (sample SAMEA2619399, study PRJEB7988) | marine metagenome | isolation source: saline water (ENVO:00002010), including | reverse complement strand
GCTGTTGAAGAAGCTCCTGCTGTTGAAGAAGCTCCTGCTGTTGAAGAGCAGGCTCCTAAAAATGATGAAGTTGATATTGAGGACTCAGAAAAAAAAGAATAGATTTTAATCATTCTTAATAACTTTAAAGATAAACTATATGTTTATCTTTTTTTTTGTTTTAATTTTGCCTTTAATTTTTTAAAATTGAATCAATACAACTTCCGTAAAAAAGCTTTCATTCTTCTCAGTGACGGAACTATTTTTCATGGTAAGTCTATCGGTGTAGATGGAACCGCATACGGTGAATTATGTTTTAATACAGGAATGACTGGTTATCAAGAAATATTTACTGACCCTTCATATAATGGTCAGCTAATGGTAATGGCTAATGTTCATATAGGTAACTATGGTACTAATTTAGATGAAGTTGAATCTGATTCTGTCAAAATTGCTGGATTAATTTGTAAAAATTTTAGCTATACTCATTCTAGGTATGGTTCTAACACCTCTTTATTTGATTTTTTAAAAAACAATAAAATTGTTACCATTTCAGATGTTGATACTCGAGCTCTTGTTAGCTACATTAGAGATAATGGTGCAATGAATGCATTAATAACTACTGAAAGTATTGATAAACTTAATGAACTAAAAAAAAGCCTTGAGAATGTACCAAATATGAGTGGTTTAGAGTTAGCTTCAAAAGTTTCAACTAAAGAACCGTATTTTTTTGGAGATGAAAATTCCACTTATAAGGTTGCAGTTTTAGATTTAGGAATAAAAAATAATATTCTTAGAAATCTTTCATCAAGAGATTGTTTTATGAAAGTTTTTCCTCATAGTGCATCGTATGATGAAATGTGTAAATGGTCTCCTGACGCTTTTTTTATTTCAAATGGACCAGGTGATCCTGAGCCATTAGAAAATGCAATTAAGGTTGCAAAACAAATAATTGATTCAAATAAACCACTTTTTGGAATCTGTTTAGGTCATCAAGTAATTGCACTAGCAAATGGTATTAAAACTTATAAAATGCATAACGGTCACAGAGGGATTAATCATCCTGTTATTAATTTAAAAACAGGTAAAGGAGAAATTACCTCACAAAACCATGGTTTTGCTATAAATAGAAAAGATACAGAAGAAAATAAAAATATTGAGATTACACACTTACATTTAAATGATGACACTATAGCTGGAATTCGACATAAGAATAAAGATTGTTTTTCAGTGCAGTTTCATCCAGAAGCTAGTGCTGGTCCTCATGATTCATCATATCTCTTTGATGAATTTGTACAAATGATTAAAAAATAATAATGAGTAAAATAAAAACAATAACTGCTAGACAAATTTTTGATTCTAGAGGAAATCCTACAGTAGAAGTTGATGTTCACACAGAAAATGGTTCCTTTGGTAGAGCTGCTGTTCCCTCTGGAGCTTCAACTGGTGAACATGAAGCTGTAGAATTGAGAGATGGAGGAAGTGATTATATGGGAAAGGGTGTTTCAATTGCAGTTGAGAATGTTAATTCAGTTATATCTCAAGCCTTAATTGGAAAATCAGTTTTAAATCAAAAAGAAATTGATAATATTATGATAGATTTAGATGGAACTGAAAATAAATCAATTCTTGGTGCAAATGCCATACTTGGAGTTTCATTAGCTGTCTCGAAGGCAGCAGCCTCTTTCAAGAAGATCCCTTTATATAAATATTTAGGGGGTAATGATGCATCTATACTTCCTGTTCCTATGATGAATATTATTAACGGTGGTTCTCATTCAGATGCTCCAATTGCATTTCAAGAATTTATGATCATGCCTGTTGAAGCTAAAAGCTTTAGTCATGCTGTTAAAATGGGTTCAGAAATATTTCATCACTTAAAGAAAATTCTTTCAGAAAGAAAATTAAGTACTGCAGTTGGTGATGAAGGTGGTTTTGCACCTAAATTAGATGGCACAGAAGATGCTTTAGAAACTATTATAAGATCTATTTCAAGCGCTGGCTATAGAGCTGGTGATGATGTTATGATTGCTTTAGATTGTGCATCATCTGAATTTTATGAAAATGGAAAGTATGATTACAGAATTTTTGAAGGAGAAGATGCAAAGGTTCTAAATTCTGAGGAACAAGCTGATTATCTTTCTGAATTGGTTGATAAATATCCTATTATTTCAATTGAAGATGGAATGGATGAAAATGATTGGGATGGTTGGAAATACTTAACAAAAATTTCTGGAGATAAAGTTCAACTCGTTGGTGATGATCTTTTTGTAACTAATGAAAAAATATTACAAAAAGGTATTTCTGAAAATGCTGGAAATTCAATATTAATAAAAGTTAATCAAATAGGTACATTAACTGAAACTATTAATGCTGTAAGCCTAGCTCAAAAAAATGGATATACAACAGTGATGTCTCACAGATCTGGAGAAACAGAAGATTATACTATATCAGATCTCTCAGTTGCTCTGGGAACAGGTCAAATTAAAACAGGCTCAATGTCAAGATCTGATAGAATTTCAAAATATAACCAATTACTTAGAATTGAAGAAGAACTTAAAGAAAAAGCAATTTATCTTAAAAGAAAAGCTTTTAGTTTTTAGCTTATTTATTAAATTAGAGTGATGAGTGATAAAGCAAAATTAAATTTTGATAATAATGAATATGAATTTCAGGTAGTTACTGGGTCTGAGAATGAAAAAGCTATTGATGTATCCTCTCTAAGATCTGAGGCAAATTTAATAACTATTGACCCTGGATTTAAGAATACTGGCTCATGTAGAAGCTCAATAACCTTCCTCGATGGTGAGAAAGGGATATTAAGATATAGAGGCTACTCAATTGAAGATCTAGCTGAAAATGCGAGTTTTTTAGAAGTTGCGTTTCTTTTGATATATGGTCAGCTACCTAATCAATCTGAACTTAATAAATTCTTGAACGACATTAATGAGAATTCTATAGTTGACGAAGATTTAAAAAAGATACTTGAAAGTTTTCCTAAATCTGCCCATCCAATGGGTATTTTATCTTCACTAACAAGTGCTTTGATTGCTTTTAACCCTGAGAAAAAAATTAGTTTAAATAAAAATGATAATGGAGATCATGACTTAATGTATAACTCTATTGTTAAGTTACTTGCTAAAATTCCAATTCTTGTAGCATGGGTGCATCGCAGAAGAAAAGGATTACCGCTTGAATATGGTGATTATAATTTAGGTTATGTTGATAATATTACTAAGATGATGTTTCAGTTACCAAATCAAGATTATGTAAAAAATAATGTAATTATAAATGCAATGAATAAATTACTTATTTTACATGCTGATCATGAACAAAACTGTTCTACATCTACTGTAAGAATCGTTGGTTCATCAGAAGCTAGTTTATTTGCATCTGTATCTGCAGGTATCTCTGCATTGTGGGGTAGATTACATGGCGGAGCTAATCAAGCAGTTTTAGAAATGCTGGAAGCTATTAAAAATGATGGTGGAGATACCAAAAAATTTATGGCAAAAGCTAAAGATAAAAATGATCCATTCAGATTGATGGGGTTTGGTCATAGAGTATATAAAAACTTTGATCCTAGAGCTAGAATTATAAAAAAAGCTGCTCATGATGTTTTAAAAGACTTAGGTATTGATGATCCAATACTAAAGATTGCTAAATCACTAGAAAAAGAAGCTTTAAACGACCCTTACTTTACAACAAGAAAGCTTTACCCAAATGTTGACTTTTACTCTGGGATTATTTATAAGGCACTTAATATTCCAAAAGAAATGTTTACGGTTATGTTTGCATTAGGCAGAGTTCCTGGTTGGATTGCTCATTGGAGAGAAATGCGTATGAATAATGACCCAATTGGCAGGCCACGACAGGTTTATACTGGTGAAAATCTAAGATCTTTTGTTTCAATTAATAAAAGATAAATTGAATTTTATTTTATGAAAATTGAAAATATTCTTAGAAAAAATATTGAAGAATATTTACTGGATCAATATTCTATTAAGTCCTTAAATTTTGATATTTCACGTACAAAAAAAGATTTTATTGGTCATTTTACAGTTGTTTTATTTCCTTTAATTCCGTTAATTAAAAAATCACCTAATGATATTGCTATCGAAATAGTTAATTATGTCAATAGTAATTCTGAAATAATACAAGATTTTAATGTAATACAAGGTTTTTTAAACATATCTTTTAAAGATTCTTTTTTGATAAGTATTTTCAATTCTAAAAATGAACTAGAAAAAAGTCAAAAAGATCTTTTTTTGATAGAATTTTCCTCTCCAAATACAAATAAACCATTACATCTTGGTCATATTAGAAATATTCTTTTAGGAGATTCAATTTCAAGAATTTTTCAACATAATTCTATTAATGTTCATAAAACTCAAATAATTAATGACAGAGGAATACATATATGTAAATCTATGGTAGCTTGGTTAAAATTTGGTAATGATTCTTCACCTGAAACAGAAGACTTAAAGGGAGATCATTTTGTTGGAAAATACTATGTTAAATATAATGAAGAGTTTGAACATCAAGTAAAACAATTAGTATTAAAAGGTTTCTCAGAGGATGAAGCAAAAAAGAATGCTCAAATTTTTATTGAAGCTCAAGAAATGCTTTTAAAATGGGAAGCAAATGACAAAGATGTTATTAATCTTTGGAAAAAAATGAATTCATGGGTATACGATGGATTTGATCAAACTTATGAAAAATTAAATGTTGATTTTGATTCTATGTATTATGAAAGTAATACATATTTAACAGGAAAAGATATAGTTCTTGATGGTTTAAGTAAAGATATTTTTTTTAAAAAAGAAGATGGATCTATTTGGGTTGACTTGACTAGTCAAGGATTAGATGAAAAACTTTTATTACGATCAGATGGAACATCTGTTTATATTACTCAAGATATAGGTACGGCGTATTTAAGATATAAAGATCATCCAGAAATGAAGGGTATGATATATACTACTGGTAATGAGCAGGACTATCATTTTGATGTACTTTTTAAAGTTATTAGTCTTATTGAATATCCATGGTCATCTAAATTAAAACATCTAAGCTATGGAATGGTTGATTTACCTTCGGGTAAAATGAAAAGTCGAGAAGGAACTGTCGTCGATGCAGATGATTTAATAGATCAAATGGTTGAAAAGGCTAAAACAATTTCAGAATCATTAGGTAAAACTAATGACTATTCAGATGCTAAAAAAAATAATTTATATAAGAAAATTGCTCTAGGTGCACTTAAGTATCATATTTTAAAAGTTGATCCTAAAAAAAGAATTTTATTTGATCCTAATGAATCCATAGATTTCAATGGCAATACAGGACCATTTATTCAATATACTTATGCAAGAATAAAATCATTAGAGAAAAAAAATAGTAACAACCAGGACTACAGAAAAGTTAGTTTAACAGAGAAAGAAAGAGAAATTATACTTCAATTATCAGGGTTTGATTCAATTGCTTATTCATCTTATGAAAATCTTAATCCTGCTTTGATAGCAAACTATACATATGAATTAGTCAAATCTTTTAATTCATTCTATCAATCTTCTACAATTATAGGAAATAAACCAATTAATAGTTTTAGAATTCAGCTGTCTTCAAAAGTTGGTGAACAAATTAAAATATCAATGAATCTTTTAGGAGTAGATTTACCTGAAAGAATGTAAAAAAAAACCACTTCAAAAGAAGTGGTTTTTCTTATTATGGTTAGTTCTATGTGTTATTATTTGTCAGTTACAGCAAGGTTATAGATAACTAGACCAAAACCGATCTTGTTAATCGCATCACCTACGTTGTAAACAACTTCCATGTTCCATCCTAATGCATCAACGAAGTCATACCATCCGTCAGTACCGATCATGTATCCAATTGGATAGATCGCCCAACCTACAAGTACAAACCACTTAAGAGCATTGAAAGCATCTAGAACAGCACCACCCGCCTTTTGAGCAAGTTGTCCGGCACTACCAAACCATAGGATATAAACTATCACAAAGTAAGATAAACCAGAAATGGTACCCCAAATTACAGCATCACCTAATCCAGATTCACCAACATATCCTGTAACAAGCATAATTGTTGATAAGAATATCAGGTTCCACATAAGGCTTTTCTGTGCTCCAGCTTTTTGAAGAATTAAATAAAATTCAACACACATTAAAGGAACAGTTAAAATCCAGTCTACATATCTGAAAAAAGTAACTGAATCACCAGAAACAGATGCATCTCTCATGTAATAGTAGTGTACTGCGGCTATAAATGTGATAAGCCCTGACACAAGGATTGAAGTTCTCCATTTAGCACCACCAGCATCTAATGATAAAAAGAAGAAAGCTGACGCAGCCATCATGGCCATTGTACCAATGAAAAACGTAAAACTTACTAAGTCATTAGGTACATCACCTAGTAAGAAAAAATTTAAAAAATTGTCCATAATAAATAATTAATTGGTTTTTATGGCTCCTAAAATAGAAAAATTTAAATTAATAATTAATTTTATCGCAAAAAAAAGTCATAAATGTTAAAAAATTCATACGAATCAGGTAATAAGTTATTCACATTTATAGTTATTTCTACAATTTTTTCAATTATTCTCAATTGGATTTTATCTGATTATAATCAGTTAGTGATATATTTTGTTTTAGTCTTATTGTTTGGGATTATTCATGGTGCTAATGATATTTATTTAATCATAAGGGGAAAAAGTAATAATAAAAAAATTTCAAAAACTACATTTATATATGTAATTATTGTTCTTCTAATTACACTTATTTTTTTTAGTTTTCCTCTGTTGTCATTAATGTTTTTTGTTTTATTTAGTTGTTATCATTTTGGAGAACAACAATGGACAATTTTAGATGAAAATATTGATTCAGGTCCACTTTTCTTTAACTATGGCTTATTAATTTTTTCAACTTTATTTTATTTTCATAGAAATGAGGTTGTTGAAATTGTTTTTATGATTTCTAGTTATAACCTTATTGATGATTTTTTTAAATGGTTATTAATTATTTCAATTACACTTACTTTAGTTTCATTATTTATAAATTTTAAAAAAGTTAAAAGTCAAATTCTTAATCAAGTTGTTCTTTTACTTTTATTACAGGTTGTTTTTTCTCAACTCAGTTTATTTAATTCTTTTGCTCTATATTTTGTAATTTATCATAGTATACCTTCGATATTTGAGCAAACTAGTTTTTTATATGGTTCATCAGCTTTTCCATTTTTAAAAAAATATTTTATAACAGCATTACCTTATTGGATTACTGCCTTAATAGGATTATTAGTTTTTTATTTAGTTTTTTCTCAAAATTTTATTTTTTCTCTTGATATTTTCTTTTCATTTTTAGCTGCAATCACTTTTCCACATGTTATTGTTATTTATAAAATGAAAAAAACAACGAATGATTAGATTTAGTATTTAAATTTGTAATTATGTTTAGTAACCTAACAGAAAAATTAAATTCAGCACTTCATGTTTTAAAAGGTCATGGAAAAATTACTGAAATTAACATTGCTGAAACTCTCAAGGAAGTAAGAAGAGCTTTATTAGATGCCGATGTAAGTTTTAAAATTGCTAAAGAATTCACAAATACAATCAAAGAAAAAGCAATTGGCCGTAATGTATTAACTGATTTACATCCTGGTCAGTTAATGGTTAAAATCGTTAAAGATGAATTAACTAAACTAATGGGAGGAGAACATGCTGGAGTCAATTTATCATCAGATCCTTCAATAATACTTCTAGCTGGACTCCAAGGTAGTGGAAAAACAACATTTAGTGGTAAACTTGCTAATTATCTCAAAAAGAAGAAACAGAAAAATCCAATTTTAGTTGCTTGTGATGTATACAGGCCTGCGGCTATTGATCAATTAAAACTTTTAGGTGAACAAATTAATGTACCTGTTTTTACTGAAGAAGATAATAAAGATCCAGTTTCTATTGCAAAGAATGCTTTATCTCACGCTAAGAAAAATAAAAACAACTTAATTATTATTGATACAGCTGGTAGGTTAGCTATTGATGAAGTATTGATGAATGAAATAAGAAACATTAAGGAAGCAACCAATCCCTCTGAAATATTGTTTGTAGTAGATTCAATGACTGGACAAGATGCAGTCAATACAGCTAAAGCTTTTAATGATGTTTTAAATTTTGATGGGGTTATACTTACAAAGTTAGACGGTGATACTAGAGGTGGTGCTGCTTTAACTATTAGATCTGTTGTTGAAAAACCAATAAAGTTTGTTGGAACTGGAGAGAAACTTGATGAATTGGATGTTTTTTATCCTGAAAGAATGGCTGATAGAATTTTAGGTATGGGAGATGTTGTTTCACTTGTTGAAAGAGCCCAAGAAGTTTATGACGAAAAGAAAGCCAGAGAGATTAGTAAAAAAATTGCAAAAAATAAATTTGGCTTTGATGATTTTCTCAATCAGATAAGTCAAGTGAAAAAAATGGGAAATTTGAAAGATACAATAAGTATGATTCCGGGTGCAAGTGCAATGAAAGATGTTGACATAGATAATGATTCGTTCAAGCATATAGAAGCGCTAATTTATTCAATGACTCCAAAAGAGAGATCAACACCTAAAATTATTGATCATAGTAGAAAAAAAAGAATTGCAAAAGGTGCCGGAAGAGATATACAAGAAATCAATGCTTTATTGAAACAGTTTGAACAAATGTCAAAAATGATGAAAATGGTACAGTCCGGTGGAGCAGGAAAATTAATGCAAATGATGAATAACTTAAAGAATTAATTATGATCTTATTAGACGGGAAATTGACCTCTGAAAAAATTAAAGAAGAAATAAAGATCGAGGTGCAAGAAATAGTAAAAAATGGAGGTAGGCCTCCTCATCTAGTTGCTGTCTTAGTAGGAAATGATGGAGCTTCTCTTACGTATGTAGGAAGTAAAGTTAGATCATGTGAAAAGATTGGTTTTAAATCAACTTTAATTCATTTAGATGAAAATATTTCTGAAGAAGAATTAATTTCTGAAATAGATAAATTAAATAATAACAATAAAATTGACGGATATATTGTTCAACTTCCACTTCCAAAACATATAAATGAAGAAAAGATTTTGATGATGGTTAATCCAGATAAAGATGTTGATGGTTTTCACCCTTTTAATTTTGGTAAGATGGCTCAAAACATGGATTCTTTTATCCCAGCAACACCACATGGAATTATAGAATTAATTGATAGATATGGTATTGAAACTGAGGGTAAAAATACGGTAGTTATTGGTAGAAGTAATATTGTTGGTAGACCTATGAGTATTTTAATGAGTAATAAGTCTGAACCTGGAAATTCTACTGTGACTTTAGTTCATAGTAGAACCCCGGATATTCCGAGTTTTACAAAAAAAGCTGATATTATTATTGTAGCTCTTGGAATTCCAAATTTTCTTAAATCTGAAATGATTAAACAAGATTCAGTCGTAATTGATGTAGGAATAACTAGAGTTGAAGATAAAACAAAAGCTAGGGGATATAGAATTGTAGGAGATGTTGATTTTGAATCTGTTAAAAATAAAGTAAGTCATATTACACCTGTTCCAGGTGGTGTTGGCCCCATGACAATAGCCATGCTGTTGAAGAATACTCTAAAAGCTAGAAAAAATAATTAATTTATTTTTCAAAGAGTTGATCAATATGTTTAAATGTTTTAAACTCTAGTGCATTTCCTGAGGGATCTTTGAAAAACATTGTTTTTTGTTCACCCTTTTGACCTTCAAACCTAATATATGGTTCAATGATAAATTCAACGTGACTTCTAATTCTTTTTTCAAACTGACTAAATAAATTCCATTCAAGTACTACTCCAAAATGAGGGACAGGGACATCTTTACCATCAACTTTATTTTCAACCTCAATATTTTTTTTGTCATCCTTAATATGAATTACTAGTTGATGTCCAAAAAAATCAAAATCAACCCAGTGATCACTACTTCTACCTTCCTTACATCCTAAAATATCTCTGTAAAAACTACGTGTTTTAGTAATTTCTTTTACTGGTATTGCTAAATGAAATGGAGATAGATTATTCATAATAAAATAAATTTTACGTGAATTTATTAATTATAATTTAATCAAGATATATTTGCTTAATCAATGACAAAAAAAGATAATTTTTTAACAAAACTTCCAGTTATGGAGAAGTTTTATACAATTCAAGGAGAAGGACACTATTCTGGTCAACCTTTCTACTTTATAAGATTAGGAGGTTGTGATGTTGGTTGTCATTGGTGTGATGTTAAAGAAAGTTGGGATCATAATCAACATCAATTTATTGAAGTTGATGATTTAATAAAAGATGTAAAAGAACATACTAGTAATGTTGTAATTACTGGAGGTGAACCTTTAATGTGGAACTTAAGTGAGTTAACTAAGCGATTTAAAGAAAATAATATAAAACTACATCTTGAAACATCCGGGGCATATGAGATGTCAGGAAATTGGGACTGGGTATGTCTTTCACCAAAAAAGAAAATGTTACCCAAACAAGAAATTTACTCAAAAGCTAATGAACTTAAAGTTATAATCTATAATAATGATGATTTTAAATTTGCAATTCAAGAGTCAGAAAAAGTAAGTTCAGAATGTAAATTATTTTTACAACCTGAGTGGAGTAAATTTGATATAATGAAAGATAAAATAGCACAGTTTGTAATGAACAATAAAAATTGGAATATTTCCCTACAAATTCACAAGTATTTGGAAATAGATTAGTTGTAAAGCATATATTTATTTCTAATAATCATATAAGACTCTATGTCTTTTTTCCAAGTTGACTTAATTTCTTCAGCGCTCATCCCTTCTTTTATCTGATTCTCAAGTTTTTTGGTACCTGCAAGTCTGTAAAAACCACTTCTAAAAAATTTTTCTTTATCAGGACTATAATTATATGCTTTTATTAACCACTCTAGATTAATCTTACTTAATTTATTTTCATCTCTTAAATCTAAACCAAAACATTTTATACCATTATGCTTGGGATTTTTTGCTCCAAAATTTGGTCTTGGCGTAAAACTAAATGGTTGATTATTCCAATCGGGAGAACCAATTACTTGAAATTGCATTTCAGTTCCTCTACCAACACTTACAGGTGTTTGCTCAAAAAAACAAAGAGAAGGATATAAATTTATTGATTTCAGATTTGGAAGATTTGGAGAAGGTTTTGATTTTAGTTTATATTCAAATTCTCTATTATAGTTGTCCATTTTAATAACAGTTAGTTTTGCTTGTATTTTATTATTCAACCATTTTTCACCATTAACCATTTTTGCATATTCTCCAATTGTTAAGCCATATAAAATTGGGACTGGATGCAATCCAACAAAACTTTTTGAATCATCTTCTAGAACCGGTCCATCTACATAATTTGCATTTGGATTCGGTCTGTCAAGTACTATTATCTCTATGTTATTTTCAGCACAACTTTCCATAACATAATGAAGTGTTGATAGGTAGGTATAAAATCTTGCACCAACATCTTGAAGATCAAATAAAATTAAATCTAAATTTTTTAAATCACTACTATTTGGTTTTTTCTTTGAACCATACAAGGATATGATTGGAATTCCAGTTTTTGAATCAATTGAATTATCAATTTTTTCACCAGCATCTAGATCCCCTCTGAATCCATGTTCCGGTGAAAAAATTTTATTTACAGAGATTTTAAGACTTAATAATGAATCCAAGAGATGAACTTCCGACTTGGAGTTATAGAATTTAGAGCTGTGATTTGTAACAATTCCAATATTTTTATTTTTGATTATATCAACATAAGAGTCAACTTTGTTTATTGCTTCAATATTAATATTTTGTGTGTAACTTAAGGTGCTAGCAATTAAAAAAAAATTAATTTTAAAGCTTAGAACTAATATCCAAAATCTTGAAATTCGAAAGTTTTTTATCATCTAAAATTTTTATACATAAAAGATATAAAAAAAGTATTTCTTCACCTATTATTAAAATTT
>CENF01026277.1_pt1 | contig 12033 bp, 10 predicted proteins | sample 361291 | NCBI WGS metagenome assembly CENF01 (sample SAMEA2619399, study PRJEB7988) | marine metagenome | isolation source: saline water (ENVO:00002010), including | reverse complement strand
TGGTTAGATGGTGTTGCACGTCCTCTAGCACGAGGGATCCATCCTCTGCGGATTTGGCCTCTGTGTGCTGCGATGTGAGTAATTTCCATCTCTTCAGCATCGATGTCTTCGTATTGATGTCGAGCATTGTCCATAGCACTTTGAATCAATTTGATTATTGCTTTTGATGCCTTTACTGGATATCGTCCTGGTCCAACGCCACCTTTTCGATGACCGACCATTGAAGGTCCGCTTCGCTTGCGCTTCTTGTTTCCACTACCTAATCTGAAAGGTACTGCAACTGCTTTTCTTCTAATGTCTGCCCTGTCTGAGTCAATCCTCAAAACTTCGTTTAAGTAATCAATTGCGCTTCCAGCAGTCATATTCTTTACTGCTCTGCATACTTCAAAACAGTGCTTTACGTGCATGTCAACATTGACTGCTCTTGCTGATGCAATTCTGCTTCCTTGTAATAATTGAGTGAAACCTTTCTGAGGTAGTTGTCTCCTCTTGGTTCTGCGATCCATTTGTCTTTGCTTTGCCATATATCTCACCTCACTTCAATGCTACGTGCTTTGATGAACGGGTAGCACCTACACCTGGGCCACTGTGGGCCACATTCTTTCTGCTTAGAGCAAATTCACCAAGATAATGTCCAATCATTTCTGGCTTGACATCAAGTTCAACGAAATTCTGCCCATTGTGAATTGCGATTCTTCGACCAACAAATTCTGGTAGAATTGGCATATCTCTTCTGTGAGTTCGTACAGTCTTTGAGCTGTTTCTTCTTACTCTATCAAGGAAATGTTCATTTTCTACAGACATACCACGGCCTATGGATCTTCGAGCTCTTGAAGGCAACAATTCAATAATTGAATTTTCGGAACCTTCAGATGGCCAAAGTTCCATTTGTGATAATTCTTCCATGGTATATCCACGGTAGGTAAATTCTTTCTTGACACGGCCAGTTGTTGTAGACAAGCGCTTTCTTGCTTTTCTTCGACTGGCCTTTGGGGTCATAAAGGACTTCTTCTTCTTTCGTGCCATACATAATCACCTCAAACTTTCTTTCCACGGCCTCTACCGGTTCTTCTTGGCGCAATAATACCAACTTTAGCACCAGGTGGAGTTCCACGGGCAACTGAATTGGGCCCGTGAACAGCCTGATGGTTTCCTCCACCGTGAGGGTGGTCGACTGGATTCATTGCAACACCGCTAACATGCGGGTATAATTTTCCTCTTGCCTTTGCCTTGTAATATGCTGCACCAGCAGTTCTTAGAGGCATTTCATCTCTTCCATGTCCAGCAAGTACACCAATAGTTGCACGGCAGTTAGCTGGCAATTCTTTGAGTGCGCCTGACGGCATTCTGATACGAACTTTCTCACCTATCTTGGCTTCAACATAACATGAGTTTCCTGCTGAACGAGCGACTTTACCACCGTCACCAGGTCTAAGTTCAAGATTGTTGATTGCAGTACCTTCTGGAATGTTACCTATACTGGTAATGTTACCAGGTCTTAGTGAAACATTGTTTCCAACAGCTACATTGCTACCTACAGAAAGACCTTCTGTGGCGACAACTAGTGTAGTATCACCATCAGGCAATTTGAGTCTTGCAAGTGGAGCAGAATGCACTGGACTGTGGATCAGTTCAGTTACTTCTCCGACAATATCGTTTTCACGAGGCATTCTATTTGATCCAGGGAATCTATGGCTTCTTACACGGTACCTTGGTGAGGAACCTTTTCTCTGTGCACGTATTCTCTTACCCATTATATCACCTCAGAATGCTCCTAAGCGCATTGCTGCGTCTTCTGCGTCATAGCCTTCTGCCAGTTTTACCGAAGCATGTTTTCCATGCTTGCTGTTTCTAACATTGACTTTCTCTACTTCAACATCAAAGATTGTCTCTACTGCTTTAGCAATATCATTCTTTGATGCACTTCTTCTTACAATGAACTCAAGCCTTTGTTGAGTTGATCTAGCTTCCATGGATTTTTCAGTAAGCCATGGTTGTATGATTATATCGTATGCATTCATAGTAAACACCTCAGTTGAGTTCCTCCACAGCGGATTTGGTAAACACTGTCAAACGACCAAGAGCACCACCAGGTGCCAAGTCTTCAGCGTTTAGATCCTTGGCAGCGACAACATCTACACCTGGTAGATTTCTTGCTGCTTGAGCTAATCCTGATTTTTCTTTTACAACAAGTAGTATTGATTTAGGAGTCTTGTGAACTCTTCCTCTCATAGTAGCTTTTCCTGCACGGATTTTTCTACCATCTCTTGCTCTTTGCAAATCATCACCTAGACCAAGTCCGTTGAAGATTGCTAGAACCTTACGAGTTGCAGAGCCATGGTTGAAAGATTCGAAATCAAACTCTTCTTTCTTACCATCTCGAACTTCTACATAATTACCCAGTATAATAGGTAGTGCAGATACTTCTTCTGAAATTTGATGGCCACGAGAACTCACCATTTCCATGTCAGTGGTAGCACTAAGTGCGGTATCTCTTGCTAGTCTTCGCTCTTTTTGGTTTAACTTACGGGCCCAAATCTTCTCGACTTTAGGACCGTGGGCTCTTCGACCACCAAGTGTGTGAGGGTTTTGAGCTGCTCTCTTTTGACCAGTTCGCCTCATAATTCTTGAGACACCTCTTCCCTTACCCCACCATTCGACGGAGTGCTTCATACCAGACATTGGCTTTCTTTTTCCAACGTGTGGTCTTGAACCGTATGGTTGTCTGCGATTTGCTCGGCTAGATGCTACTGCTAATTTGACTAAATCCTCACGGAGAGGAGTAGCAAATGAATCTGGTAATGCAATCTTTGAACCGTCAGATACTGATATATCAAAAGTATCTTGCAGTCTTCCAGCATCTAATTCATCAGCGCTGATTGTGTTAGTAATATCTTTTACTGCAACTTTCATCTTCAGGCCCCCTGCTTAGATGCTGTACTGACGTACGTAATTTCGTAATCGTGAAGAGTTCTGTCACTGCCTCTGGTAGCGTCTCTAAATCTAATCAAACGCTTTGAAGGACCAGGGACACTACCCTTTACTAGGATGTAATCAGAATTTACTTCTCCATAATGCAAAAATCCGCCTGATGGAGTAATTGCATGTTCTTCTGGGTTAGCAACTCTCATGATTCTCTTGTTGTATTCGGTTCTTTGATGGTATCCAGTTTGGCCACCTTGTCGGATTGTCTTTCTTACATATCCAGTACCGAAGTCACCCATGTTTCCATGTTGTCGGCGTTTCTTAGAATTTTTGTGAGATTGAAGTTTACCGCCAAATCGCTTGATTACACCTTGCCATCCATATCCTTTGGTAACGGCTACGATATCGGTAAGGATTCCTTCTTGGAAACAATCAGCGAATGAAAATTCTTCACCAAACTTTTCCTTTGCAAAGTTTAGTTGCTCGCCGGCGTTTCCACCATCTAGACCAACTTCCATTACATCTGGAACCTTTGTTGGTATTCCTGATATTTGACTTGGTTGAGTTGCTACAATCAATCTGACTTCGCATAAATCTGCGCTTTCAAGATTCTCAAAATGTTTGTCTGCATCATGCTCTTTGCGTTGAGGCAATTTTTTGAATAGATCGCTAAATGCATCAGCAATCATTCCAGCATCAGCCCATGCCTCACCAACAGCTTGCTTGCCGTAGGGGGTCATCTGATATCCACGAACGCCTAAGATTCGCATCTTTGGACATTCTACTACAGTTACTGGAATCCTTGATTCCTGTCCTGCAGATGGGCTTCTTGGGTTTAAATCACGAGCCAAAATGTGAGTCATGCCGGCTTTCCATCCAGCAAATCCTTGTATTCTAACTTCGCTCGCTTCGGTTTTTGGCCACGACTTTACGTGTCCGAAAGGACGCTTGGCACGCTTACGCGGACTAAACGCCATCGAACCTCTTCGTGGGTGACTTCTTTTCGCCATTGGGATTCCTCCATTATTTTTTACAGCGCAGGGGCCCCACCGAGAGGGCGTACGAGGGCTCTCCAGATAGGAGTGGCCGTGACACTGCGCCTCATTCCAACGAATGCGGAACAAGACTATCGGGGTCCTCTTGGGATGGCCCGTTGTGTCTGGCTACTCACCTTTGAGCATCCATCCGACTTACCAATCATATATGAGTGGTTCGGTCAGTATTGCTTTTCTGTCAATCGATTATATGACAGGAGAATGATAGTTTTTTACTGGTTAATGTCGGGCTATTATAATCATCATGCTTTTGAACCCTCGACCAAAAGAGGCATTGATGCCTACTATGATTCACCCACTTTTACAAGATGGTGTTGAGGCAAGAGGATATCAAATTAGGGCACTGAAGAAAGCATTGACTGCTTCTTGTTTGATGGTAATGCCAACTGGATTTGGCAAAACAGCAGTACAGTGGATGCTTATGGCAGAGACCCTTCGTTTAAGTGATAAAAAAATAATTCTAATTGCTCCTACCACAGGATTGGTTGATCAACAGCAACGAATGGCTCGAGAAATGATTAACATAGATCCTGAGATAATCGTCAGATATACAGGTGAAACGCCCCCAAATAAAAGGCGTTTATTGTGGGACAAAGGTAAAATTTTGATGGCTACCTCTCAAGTGATTAGAAATGATACGATTAATGGAGTGATTACACTTGAAGATGTAGCATTGTTGATTTTTGATGAGGCTCACCATGCGACTGGAAATCACCCCTATGCTCAAGTTGGAGACCTATTCCTTAATGCCAATCCTAATGGCTATACATTGGGCGCTACAGCAAGCCCTGGGACTACAAAAGCATCCATACTAGAAGTTGCTAAACGTCTAGGTATCGACAGACTCGATATTTCAAAAAGAGATGAGGCAATGCTAAAACCATATGCTGTAGAGTTGCAAAATGACATTGTACCAGTCGAACTACCAGAGACATTAAACACGCTCATTTACCCACTTCAAGAATATCAAGCAACAGAGGTTGAAACATTACAGAGAATGGGCTTTATGGCTCCAGTAAAAAATCTAACTTCAAAGATAATTACAGATGCACAGCAATCTGTTAGTAGGGCCATTAGCCGTAGAGATGCTAGAGGTTACAATGCTGCACGCAAAGTATCAGATGTTCGTAGAATGCACATGTTACTAGACTTGCTCAAGACTCAAGGAGTAATACCAGCAACATTGTTCCTTGACAAAGCCGAAGACGAGGGTAGGACCGGTGATAGAGGAACAAATAGATTCATTGCTAAACCTGTAATTCATAATTTCAGAAAGGCTGCTGAAACAATTGGAGAGATACATCCAAAGGTTACCCAAGTAATCGATATGATCGCCAGTAGGTTGAAACAAAATCCTAATTCACGCATCCTTATCTTCACTGAATACAGATATACAGTACAAAATCTCAATCTGATTCTCGAAAGTATTGATGGAGTTAAAGTGGCACCATTCATCGGTCAAGCTACTAGTGGAAAGCAAAAAGGTATGACGCAGAAGGAGCAATTGGCAAGACTAGATGAATTTCGTTCTGGAGAAGTTAATGTATTGGTTGCGACATCTGTTGGCGAAGAAGGATTAGATGTCCCTTCTGCAGACCTTGTCCTCATGTATGAACCAGTTCCCAGCGCAATAAGGGCCATACAAAGACGTGGACGTACTGCTAGGCAAAGTTCGGGTACTGTAAAGACATTAATTGCGCGAAATACAAGAGATGAATTTGTCAATAAGGCTGCTGGGGCAAGAGAGCGCAGAATGTACAAAAATCTTGAGGAAATCCAGCGCATGGGCCGAATCCCATTGCGCAAGCCGGCTTCTGGAGATGTTTTATCCAGTTTTGCAGTGAAGTTGGGAGAAAATGAAATTTCTGCTGATAAATTCCTATCAATCGAACAAGAGCGACTCAATCTTGAATTTAAAATAGGCAAAAAAGAGAATGATTTAGATTCTATAGAGCAGGTAGTAAAAAGCCAAAAAACCACTGTAGTAGCGGCAAAAGACAAGCGTCCGAGAAATCAGACTGGCTTAGATGATTTCTTTCAAGATAAGAAAACTGAAAATATTACCAGAGAGCAGGAAATAACTGTAGCAAAAGCCACTAATGAAGTTATTCAAACATTATCTCAAAGCATTGACATGAATGTTATTCTAGACCATAGAGAAGCGTCTTCAACCTTATCGGCTTATCTTTCAAGTCTTGGAATGTCTGTCAAATTTGAAAACTTAGAAACTGGTGATATATTATTAACCAAGGATATTCTAATAGAGAGAAAAACTTCTCGTGATTTACTAACCTCAATAATTGATCAAAGACTGTTTAAACAGTGTCAAAGAATGAGACAGTCAAGCAATCAGCCAATATTGTTAATTGAACTTGGTGAAATCGGTAATTCGGTTCACCCTAACGCTGTACTTGGCGCCTTAGCGCATGTTAGTTTAGACTTAGGAGTGCCTATTTTGACGACCAAAGATTCAATGGAATCTGCTCATTTAATTTACTTAATTGCTAAAAATAATCAAAACTTTTCAACAAAAATGCGAGATCATCTGAAGTACCATCCGATAGACGAAAAAACTATTCAGATGCATTGTAATAATGCCGCAAAAGAAATTGAGGCAATGGTTAACCACCGTGGTGAATCAAATTCTTTGCTAGACAGATGGAATACTGAAGGGAGAAATAAGCAAGCAACAATATTGTCTCAAATAACAGGCTTAGAATTGGAAATTAGCCTTGAATTATTTAACGAATTCAATTCCATTGCTGAAATTTTAAAATCTGATCAAGAAACTCTGTCTAAGATTTTGAACGCAGAAAATTTGCGATTGATAAAACCGTTTTTGTATGGCTGAATAACTTAGCCACCAATCAAAATTGCCCTAGTTCTCAACTGAGCCAATCTGTCTGGGAAATGACCGAGTGCAAAAGCTACCAATTCTGCTAAGTGGATAACTGGAATACTGGTATTTTGGCCCGTTTTGCGTCCTGCCTTTGATTGATATGAGTCAAGATTTGCGTGCGATACGGTACATGCACTTACGATTATATCTGCACCATTTGATTTTGCATCACTAATAACAGATGAAATAAGTGACATAACTGGTTTATCCAAGGTTAGCAGAGATGGTGCCCCGACACTTTGGCATTTCAAATCGTAATCAACAGGACGTCCACCTAATGCAGTGATGAGTTGTTCAAGATAAGATGGCATGAATGGATCGTCTTGGGAACAAAACCCTTCTCTTTGCATATTTGGCCCATAATACGGTGCGATATTGAGGTCAATTGGGTTAATTACCGCATCATTAATTTTGTCAAGTCCAATCTCTTCTACCAAGTAGTGTAATAGATGCCATGATTCTGCTTCACCTCGGTACTCAACACCAGTTGAGCGGGCAATCAAGTTGTTTAGTTGAGCAGAATAGACTGGGTCGTCTTTCAAATCTTGCATAGTATCTTTCATGATTCCGTGACTTGTTGCACAAGTAGTCATGATGTCTAGGCCTTTTTCTTCTGCCAATGCTAGGTTTCTTGCCACCAAAGCATGTTGTAATTTAGTTGATGCTTGTTTGATAATATTCCCACCATCACTAGTTGCCTCTGGTAACTCAATTAAATCAATACCTAGAGTTTTGCAAAGTGGTTGTATACAATCTTCGACTTCCATTGAGGCCGCACGAGCGACATTACCCGGATAATATGCAATTTTTGGCATCCAATCCCTCAAAACCTCTGGTCAATTTCATTAAATAATCCCACAACTTGGTGATGATTCTTAACTTTAGAATTAAACATATTAGGTATTTTTCCAATACCTGCTGGTGGTAAAACTAATGCTTGTAGACTTCTAATTGGAGGTCCACCTGTTCTAGTAAATCCTAGTACCATTCGAGCAGAGACTCCATCAAAAATGTTACTTATCAACCCAATAGGGCCAAGGACTTGACGGTAAAGTGTAGTTTCATTCAATTTACCAGTCCACTTAACGCTTCTACCGTACCATTTTACCAATCTTCCATGCGGACCTCGGTAGTTGGTTTGGTTTAGTATGTAAGCACGAATTTCATTAAGTCCTGTTGAAGCTGTTTTACCCTCTTTACCATATCTTGCAATAGATGCTAAGTCTGCTTCTCCCCAAACGCCTGTTGAATTGTTTAACGAATCAATAAGTGAGTTTTTGAATTTCTCACTAGATCTTGGGTCGATGATTCGGTTCCATCTTTGAAGGTGTACACCTGGCCCCTCATATTTTGAATCATATGTGACTGTGTCCGACATTGAATGTAGTAAATAGTATGACTTTACATCACTAGATGCATGAATTTTCAAGGCCTCTTCTTTGGACATTGTGCCAACCGCCATACCGTTTAGAAGATACTCTCCCTCACGTGGACTTGATTGCATCCATGGCTTGGCTTTCATACGGTTTTCTTCAAACCGAGAGTAGTCTACCATCAAATCTCTAATCACCGGATATCCTGACAATGGTTCGATTTTCATTCTACCATCTGCAGTTGCTATACTACCAATTGAGGTTGAGTCTGCAAGTACAAGTCTGCCATTGATTCTAACTCCACAACTTGCAGTACCACTTCCGTCTCCCATCCTAAAAGTCAGACTTCCGTCAACATCATTCTTGATGGCAAGTAACATATCTTGAATCGATGCATTAGCTGGAAGAGAACAAACTACAGTATCCCATCCAGAATCTGCTTCAATTGGACAATAACGGAAAATTTCGACTGTTACTGTTAATTCAGTTTGATCTACAACACCAGGAGCGAAATCTCCTGAAACTACATCGTCATCTCCGCTTGAGCCATAAGCAATCATTTCATCGAGCAACTCGATTTGTAAGGTTCCGGATGAGTCAACACAGGCAATCTTTGGCAAAGCTTGTGCAACCCAAGTGAGGAATGGTGGTTCATAATCAACGTCACACAGTTGAATTTGGTGGACTCTATTTGCACCTAATGATTCATATTTTTCATCCCAGTCAGTTCCTGCTTTACAAAACTCATCATAAGCAGTATCTCCAATTGCACAAATACTGAAATTTACTCCTGAAAGAGAAGGAGAATTCGAGTTTACTGTCTGCCATAGCGACTCGGCATTGTCTGGCATTTCTCCTTCACCCCATGTCGAGGTGATGATTAGAGTACGCTTGTGATTTGCTAGTGTTGCTGCATCAAATCCATCCATATCATATACAGTAGGAGTCAATCCATAATCAGTAGCCATTTTAGCGGTCTTTTCTGCTAGTCCTGCTGCATTTCCCGTTTGTGAGCCGAATAGAATTGCTAAAGATCTGTCACCTTCCATCATGGACATTAGTTCGGCGCTTGCAGCACCAGCAATTGCAACGGCCCCTACAGCAGGTGCGGCTGCCTCAAGTGCTACTTCAGCAGGAACTTCTACTTCGACAACCTCTGCACTATCAGCAACTAATTCAAACTTGATGATTTCAACTGGGCAAGCATCAGATGCTTCTAAGATTAGTTCACCGTATTGTGCTCCAAAGTCCCCTGCAAGTGGGGCTTTACCGGTGTTTCTATCGAGTGTTCCATCAGTTCTTACGGCAGCAAGAATCTTGGAGGTTTCATCAGTTACCTCGAAGACTTCTGGAGCAATATCTTGACATGCGTCACAGGTAATACAATCCTCTTCAATCCAAACCTTCGCGACAACTGTCATACGTGTTCACCCCTTATGTCAAACCCTATCCGCCGTAGTCTTTGAAGGTTGCTTGCTCTCCTACGGAGAGATGTGCCACTGCGTAGGGTAATTTATTGGCCAGATTACATCTGGAAGTCGCCCATGTCACCCATTTCGTTACCCATGGAAACGCCCTTGGATGAAATGACATCGTCAATTCGCAAAATCATAACTGCGGTCTCTGTAGCAGATTGAATAGCTTGTTCAACAACACGAAGCGGTTCGATAACGTTGGCCTTTCTCATATCGACAACTCCGCCTTCGTAAACATTGATTCCAGCGTGAGATTGTCCGTCAGCGTGAGCCTTTCGAAGTTCTATCAGTGTTGTAACAGGGTCTAGTCCTGCATTTTCCGCCAAAGTTCTAGGGACAATTTCAAGTGCTGAAGCAAAGGCTTCGATAGCCATCTGTTCTCTGCCACCAACTGTTTCTGCAAAGGTTCTGAGATCTCGTGAAAGAGCTGCAAGAACACTGCCGCCACCGGTTAGAACTGCACCATCTTCCCAAGCGACTGAAACTACTCCAACTGCATCATCAAATGCTCTTCTAATTTCATCGACAACGTGTTCTGTACCACCTCTAAGTAATACTGAAACTGATTTTGCTTCAGGACATCCAGTAATGAAGGTCATCTCTGATTCTCCAATTTTCTTTTCCTCAACACGTTCTGCATTACCCAAATCCTCTGGAGTCAAATCATCTAAATTAGTAACGATTTTACCGCTTGTAGCCTTTGATAATGCTTCCATATCGGATTTTTTGGCTCTGCGTATTGCGAAAATACCTGATTTAGCCATGTAATGCTGAGCAAGTTCATCAATTCCTTTCTGACAAATTAACACATTTGCACCAGAATTCTTAATCATTTCAACTAGATTTCTGATGTAGTTTTCTTCTTCTTCGAGGAATTTAGAAAGTTGATTGGGATCGGTGATTTGTATTTTAGCATCAACTTCAGTTTTCTTGACTTCAATTGCTGAATTGACTAGTGCAATTTTAGCACCTGTCATTGACCTTGGCATGCCAGCGTGAACTCTTTCCTTATCCAAGATTATTCCATCTATTAGAGTAGAGTCTTTGATTGAACCGCCTTGGCGTTTTTCGACCTTGATATCAGACAAGTCAACGATTCTTTGCTTGCCATCAATAATTCCAACTGCATTTACCGACCTAACACAAATATCTGCCATGAATGACTTTACAGCACCTGCTGACTTTCCAGTTAAAGCGGTCTTAGCAACTTCCATTAGTACAGAATCATCGTTTTTTGTTTCAATTCCATGACTGGATAGTAAATCAACTGCTTTTTCCGCTGCTAATCTAAAACCTTCACAAATTACTGTAGGATGTACATTTTGTTCGATGAGGTCTTCACTTCTCTTCAATAGTTCACCTGATAAAACAACAGCTGTTGTTGTTCCATCAAAGCAATGTTGTTCTTGTGTCTTGGCAACTTCAATAATCATCTTTGCTGCTGGGTGTTCAATGTCCATTTCTTTGAGAATTGTTGCACCGTCATTGGTAATAACCACGTCACCCATTGAATCAACCAACATCTTGTCCATTCCTTTTGGACCTAGAGTGGATCTAACTGCATCTGCTACCGCTTTGGCAGCCGCTATGTTATTTGATTGAGCTGTTCTTCCTCTAGTCCTTTGAGTACCATCTTTCAAAATGAATATGGGTGCTTGTCCATTACCGTACATGTTTTCGCCTCATTGTCTGCGAGTACGCCCAAGTCTTGAACCCTACGATTCAAAAATTTCGCACTTTTTTTATTGTTGCTCGTTTTGTTCAAGCCACTGAGCGCCATAAGCAACCCATTGTTCCATAGTCCAGCCAGTCGGCAAACCTGTGGCTGGCAAAGGAGGTGATGATGGTTGCACAGGTGCAGGCTCTGGAACCTGCGGTGGCATAGATGCTGGTACACTTGTAGATGGAGTAGATTGCGGCGGCATGGAGGAAGGCACGGTTGGAGGCGGTCCTGATGGCACAGTTGGGGCTGAAATTACTGACTTATATGTTTCAGTAATACTATCTTGATAGCCTTCTTGACCCCAATTGGCATATTCGTCATCTTCTTCCTCACCATTCTTTAGAATTCTTATGGTAATGAAAACTCCTGCGGCCATGACCAATACAAAGCCGCCCCACATTGCTGCACCAGCAAAATCAAAGGAAGAACCCTGATCATCATTTGTTTCGACAATTATTTTCCTGAGTTGGACTTGTATTTCTGATTGAGCAGCATCGCTTACAGTATCAGATCGAGCCCAGAGGGTTATTTCAGTGTCAAATGTTGGTTGTTCTAGAGTCATTAAAGTTGATTCAGTCACTTG
>CENF01220234.1_pt1 | contig 12064 bp, 10 predicted proteins | sample 361291 | NCBI WGS metagenome assembly CENF01 (sample SAMEA2619399, study PRJEB7988) | marine metagenome | isolation source: saline water (ENVO:00002010), including | reverse complement strand
ATATGACCAAAAAACACATCCAATACCAATTGTATATGACCAAAAAAAACAATTTATAGAATATAGAACACCAACATATATTGAAAATTCTGAAAATTATCAAGATTTTTTAATAACAGGTGTTTTTGCAGGTGTAGTGGCTGAAGATATGTTTAATTGTGATTAAATTTATTCGACCATTGTTTCATTATTATTAGGAGTTTGTTCAATATCTTGAATACCTTGAATATCTTGAATACCTTGAAAATCTTGAATATCTTTATTATTTTCAGAAATTTTTTTATTTTTATAATTAACAGAAAACATAATTTGAGCAGGATGTAGAGAACTAATATAATCAATTACTACTTTTTTATCAACAAATTTATTATTAATTTTAAGTTCATTTTTATATTTTTCATGAAGTTTGAACATATGTATTTTATATTCAAATGGAAACTCTTTTAATGGTTTTTCTTTTTTAATATAACAATTTACATAATTAGTGAATAATTCTTGTGTAAAATTATATAAAATAATTTTAAATTTATTAAAAATAAATTTATGTTCAGGATAATAATATAAAAATTCGTTTACTTTATTTTGATTTTTTAGATGTAAATAATTAAACTGTAATTTTACTTTATTTCCTCGTAAATGTCTAATATATTCATAATTTCTATTTCTAATTTTACTTCTTGAACCATCTTTATTATATAACATTGTTCCAACAATGTCATATGGTGTTAAATCATTATTGTAATATTTTTCAATACTTTCATAATTTTCAAAATTATATTTATTAACACATTTTACATTAGTATTTAAAAAAATATATGGATAGGCACTGTAAAATTCTTGAATATTAAATTCTTTAATTGTAGCCTTATTTTCACTATTTATAATTTGATATACTTTAATTAAATAAATCATTGGTGTCGTAGTAGGTGTTACTATACGATTTAATGGGTGTTGAAATACAAACGTATAGACATATTTTATATCTAATGTATTAATATTAAAATTATTTACATTACAAGCTTCAAAAAATAATGTTCTAAATGTAGAATTATGATATGAATATGTATTATCATCATTATGATTATCAATTAAATTTGTATTATTATTTGTAAAATATTTATAATTTTTTGTATCATTAAAAAAAATAATATTTGCTCCAACTGTTGATTTAGTTGATACTTCCCATTTATTATTAATATCATCAAAAAATAGATTAATCATAGTTCCATCGACAAAATCTTCTAACCAAGACTCGCTAGGGGTATATGATTGTTTAAATGTATCATAATTAATAGATTTACTTGGACTAAATGAAAGCAATTTATTATTACGAAAAATAATGGATCTACAAAGTGATATTTTTTTAAATAACTCGTAATCGCATTTTTCGAGTTCTTTTAATTTTTCTTTATCATATTTAATAATGTTATAATTTATATTATTAAATGTATATGTTTTATTAATTAAATAATTATTTTCATTATTTCCATTATTTTCATTGTTATTAATATTATTGTTATTAATATTATTATTATTAATATATTTTTTTAAAAATTCAAAATCTAATAGATATTCATTTACAATACTCATAATTATTAACTATTTATATATAGTAACAATTCTTTAACTTATTTAGATATATTTTTTAATATAAATATATTATAGATATATTTATAATGAGTATAGATATTAAAAAATATGAATTACAATTAGGTGATATAATAGAATTGGATGCCCCATCAAATCCAGATTTACATAATAAAACTTTTTATATAAATTTTATTAATAAAGAAAAAATATTACTTTTATCTGAAGAAAAAATAATTACATTATCATTTGATGAAGAAGGTAAATTATTAGAAGAAAGTATTGAAAATATTTTATTATTACATAGAGAAAAATCAGCAAGTTTTATAGTTCAAAATAATCTTAAAATTAATACAAATATATCGATATATTTTGGAGAACCTAATCCTAATATTATAAATGCATTAATAACTAATATTGAAAAAGATATGATAGAACTAACATTACAGGGTTCGGATGATATAATATATATTGATTTTGCTTATTCGGGAATACCAGAAAATTTAAATATAGATAAAATAGTTATAAGAGATGAAAAAATAAATACTATTTTAGATGACGAAGAAACATTATCTAAAGAACCGATAGATGTTGAAGATGGTTCAAAAATGATAGAAGAAGATGACGATTTAGATAAAAAAGCATCAATTATTTTTGATAAAAAGATGGACAATGACTTAAAATTTAATAATATTGTAGATACTGATTTGTATGAAAAAAATGTAGGTAATATATTAGATTTGGAAATAGAAGAAGAATATGAAGAAATATTTTTTAATGTAAATGTACCTGATTCAGAAAAGAGATATGGATTAGAAGAACAAATATCAAACTATTTAGATACAATGTTAGCATCAAATTATAGTATAGAACGTGTAAATAGAGAGGTTAATAGATATATAGAATTACGTAATTTGTATAGTGATTTTGATGAAAATATGTATCCAAAATTACCAAAAAAAACAAATGAATTTTATAAACCAATAATAGAAAAAATTATAAATTTAGAAAAAAAAATAAAATGGATTATTCCAGTTGTAAAAAACAAAAAAACTCTTATGAAAAAAGACGATGAATTTGAATATAATAATGATGACTTTATATTATTTAATGATTTTGTAGAACAAGCTGTTTCAGTAGTAGATAATTGGACAAAACAAAATAAAGTAAATATAGTTGATTCTTATAAGAAATATATAACAAAATTATTAGATATATTTAATAATAATATTGAAAACAATAATACACTTTCTGCCAATACACAAATTGAAGTTATAAATGTAATTTATGATAATTTTTATAGTTTAGTAACTTATAAAAATGAATTTACAAAAAAAAGATTTGATTTTACTGTTTTTTATGAGGGGTTAAATATGTTATATAGTGAAATAGATGATAATAAAAAAATAAAATATAATAAAACTAAATTAACACCATCAGATAAATTAAGTATAATTTCATTTTTAACATTACCATTACCTTTTTTAAATTTTTCAAAAATAAATTGTAATTATACATCAATATATGAAAAAGCTAATTTAAATTGTAACTATATACCATATTTTTTAGCTTTAAATAATAATTCAGAAATAAATTCTTATATTTTGGAAGAAAAAGATATAGATAAATATAAAAATACAAATGATAATATAAATGATGATGAAAAATTTGATAACATAAATAGTTTTACATTAGAAAATATATCACAAGAAACTGATAATAATAATTATAAAAATAATATACAAAGTTTATTAGAATCATTTATACCAACAAATAGTAAATATATTAAAAAAATTTCAAAATATTATAATTTTACAAATTATAAAAATTTGATCAATTATTTGGAAATAATGTTTATTGATTATAATAATTTACATTATAAAGATGCAAATATAATAAAAACTATAATAGATAATAATATACAAAAATATATTAAAGATTATAAAGAAAATGAAAAAGTTTTACAAAAATATATAAATGATAAAAATCTAAACATTGAAGATGCAAATATAAAATATTTTATAAATATTTTAAATAGAGATTTAATTGATGATTTAATAAATTCATACAAATTAAATAATTTTTCATTTAATAATAATTATGAATTAATTAATTTTATTATTAGCATTGATTGTGGTGATTTTTTTTATGCTTTATTAAATAAAAACATTAATCAATTAATAATATCAACATTAATGACAAATTATATCGAATACAATAAAAAAGAAAAAAAAAAACAGACAAAAAAAGATGATGAATGTGAAAAATATTTTATAAGTAAAAAATATATAAGTCTAGAAGATTTGGAATATGATAATAATAAAACAATTTATTTTGATACTATATATGATAATACACTATATACATTTTTAAATGAATATGAAAATGAAAAGCAAAATATGAATTCAAAAAATTTTGAGAAATTTGCGATTGAAAAGATAGTAGATAAAATGAATATAACAAATGATAAGGCTAAACGCGAATTTAAAGCTATTATAGAGCAAAAAAGAGAAATAATAGATGGTGATTATTGTATTTTATATGATAAAGATAAAAATATAAATACTATATTTATAAGAAAAAATAACGAATGGTTAATAGATGAAAAATTTAAAGACAATTTTTATATTGACACAAATAAAATTTTTTGTGATATAAATAAAGAATGTACATCAATAAATGAAAAATGTTTAACAAAAGAAAATGCAAGTAAATTAAATTTAAATTTAAATATAGATGAAATATTAAAAAATTTTAAGAATGATTATAATATAGAAATTGAAGATTTAAAAGAAGATATAAATAAAAATTATGAATCTACAAAAAATCATTTAAAAAAACATTTTTTAATTAATGAAAATAAAATAAATATACATAACAAATTATTAAATGAATTAAATAAAATAAATAATATTAAAGAAATAGTTATTTCACCTTATGAAAAATTAAAAAATAAAATAGTAAATTTTAAAGATTTTCCTTTAAAACAAAAATATATTAAACAATTTTGTGAAAATTTTACACGAGAAGCTATTAATGAAGAAAATAACTTCTGGTTTTATTGCAAAAAAACTAATACTAAATTAATTCCTACTTTTTTATTAAAATTAGCTAATTGTTTTTTAGAAAATAGAAATTATCAATCGGAATTAGATACAATTTGTGCATTACAGGGTAATATAAGCGATGATGGTAACTATTGGATAGATAAATATAGTGGTTATATTATTAAAAATATAGAATTTAATAACGATGAAGGATTTGACGAACAAGGTCATAAATTAATAACAAAAGAAATTTTAGAAGAAGAAAATGATATTAAATTTGAACAAAATGGTGAAATAATAAGTTATGATGTAAAGATTATTAATGGTATTTTAAAAACAATGACACAATTAATTGGAATAAATTTATCAAATTATTTTCAAGAAATAGCAAGTCAAGTTATAGATATTCAAAAAAAAATAATACCAAAAAAAGAAATTTATGATAAAATGATGGAAAAAAATAAAATGAAAGATTCAAAATTTAAAGTAATAACATATGATGATTTCTATAATTCTTCGTTATTATTATTAACATTATCATTTTTAATAATTTATATTCAAATAAGTATACCAAGTCTTAAAACAAAAAAAACTTTTCCAGGTTGTATAAAATCTTTTTCTGGTTATCCATTTGAAGGGGATCAAGATAAATCAACAATGATATATATAGTATGTATAGCACATAAAATAAAAAGTTCTATAAAACCTTGGAATACACTTTTAAAACAATCAGAAGCAAATGTAATTAAAAAAATAGAAGCATTAATTGAAAAATATATAATAACTAACAAAAAAATTCAATTATTAATATCAAAGAAACAAAAATATTTATTATCCAGTAAAGATAATGATGATATACCCGAAAAAATATCAATAAATAATTGGTATACATTTTTACCACCATTAAATAATATTAAAATAGATAATGCTAATTTACAAGTATTAGATAATAATTTTGAAAATAATATAATAAAAACATTAAAAAGCGGAACAAATGAGAATTTTATTGATATAATAAAAAATAAAATAGTATTTTTATCTTTAAATATTATTGAACATATACAAGATATAGTAAAAAATGAAACATTGTTGATGGAAAATAAATCAGGAATTCCATTTTTAGAAAATGCTTGTTGTAATAGTGAAAAAAATAATATATTATATTTTATAACAAAAAATAATAAAATTTATGATAATAACCTAATATCTTATAATTATAATATTATTATCAAAAAAATATATAATTTAATATCTTGTCCTATACTATTTCATTATAAAAGTACTAGAAAAAATATAATAAAAATAGAAAAAGCATTTAATGAAGAAATTATATATAAAACGTTTATTTATTATGGTAATTTTGAAAATACTATACCATTATCAGAAGATTTGAAATTAATTTGTGGTAATAAACCTAAATCATTTAAAAGTAATGATTTAATAAGTGAAAAAATTAATAAGTTAAAAGAGTTAGGTAAGATTTATAATTTAAAAGACTTTGAAGAATTAATTAAATATATTAGTAAAAGAAATTTACTAGAAAATACTTATAATGATAAAATATTATCTAATAATGAATTATTAGTTATTTTAGTTAAAGACTATATTGAAACTGTTGGTGATGATGATAATATAGACCCTGTATTTTTTTATAAATTTGATAAATTATTAGATAATTTTGATATTTTAAATGATGAAAATAAAGAATTACGTGAAATTAAAAATTATCTTGCAAAAACAAATGATTTAATGAAAACTAATATTATTAATTATTTTAGTAAGGAAACCAATTTAAGCAAAAAAGACTTAGACATAATTAAAACTAATTTAGATATACAAGTTAATATAGATAATATTCAAAGTTTTACAAACATTATTTATGATATTGTTAATATTATTCCATATATTATAATTAATAAATCTTTGGACACAGAATATATACCAGAATATTTAAAAAAAATTTTAAGTGATAAACATACGAAGGATATTAAAAATATTTTAGATTCATATTATTTAGAATTTTTTAATTATGAATATGTTGAAGAAATGAAAATAATAAATAATATTATTAAGAATAAGACAAATATTTTACTAAAAATACTATATTTATTTAAATTTAAAAATGATATTAATTTTACATACAATAATAGTGAACAAAATATCAAAAATATATTTGATAAAAGATTTATTGAATTATTTTATTCATATGTTTATTATAGTATTTTGAATGAATATATTAATATCGATAAAAATCCAATATTTAAATTAGATATAAATTCTTTAGAAAAATATAAATATGATAATGAAACTATTAATAATATGAAATCTACAATATTAAAAATATTAATAAATTATACATATGAAAAAAACATACTTTTATCAAATAATCATAAAAAAATAAAAGAAAAAATAACTTATGCAAAAGAAAAAGAAAAAGAAGGTATTACTGATTATTTGAAAAATTTAAATATAGAAGAACGCGAAATTGAAAATATATTTAAAAATAATAAATTAGAAAAATGGAATAAAGGTCTTCAAAAAGGGTTAACACAATATGTTAAAGAAAATTATGATGAAGAAAGAGATGAAATGGAAGCAAAAATGATAAAAGATAAAAAATTAAATAAAAATAATTTAGTTAATGATATGAATAAAGAAATATTTAAATTAGATATGGAGCATGAAGAATATACTACAAATGCAATTAATGAAGAATATGATATAGCTTCTATTCCAGATGAAGAAAACGCCGAAGACGAATATGATTTTTAATAAGATTTTTCAATATAAGATTTTTCAATATAAGATTTTTCAATATAATTATATTATATTATTTATATAATATAATTATGTTGGTTGCTATAATTTTTATTCCTGTAACAATAGCTTTAATATATTGTTTATATTATAATAAATATAATATCAGATTTTTTCTTCCAATAATTTTAATAACAATTATATCGGGATATATTACTTATAAAATAGGTGAAGCATTTACAAATGAAAATAGTGATACAAAATCATTAATAACATTAATAATTGTAATTTTTATTTTTATATCCCTATGGTGCACAGAACATAATATAATTTTTAAAGGCTTTGGTATTGAAAAAAATTTGAATTATATTAATAATGTTTTATTTATAAATAATAGAAAATTATAAAAACAATTTATAAAAACAATTTATAAAATAATTTAAAAAGATATAATTATTAATAATTATATCTATAATCATGTATAAAATTATTAATCATTTTATATTATTTACTACTATTAATTGTTTTGTAAATCCTCCTGCACCAAAAGTAAAAACATTTAAATATGCGGGTTCAGTAAAACCATTTGAAAATTTTGACCCTGCATTTATTCTTAAAGATAAGAGTGAAAATCGTATTAAATTTACACGTGAAGCTGAACTTCAACATGGACGACTAGCAATGTTAGCAACAACCATGATTCCAATTATTGAAAAGCTTGAAACAGATGATTCTATGTTAGGTATTAATTATTTATCTTCACAAGATATTAATATTCAAGCTCCGTTTTGGTTATTTGTTTCGCTTTATGAATTAAATAGAATGTATAATGGGTGGGTTAATCCTTTTACAACAAATAGTACAACATTTCAATTAAAAGAAAAATATCAACCTGGAAATTTTGGTAATTATAATATGGATGAAATTAGTATGGATTTACTTAATAAAGAACTTAATAATGGAAGATTAGCTATGATTGCATTTATAGGTATTTTAGCACAAGAATTAGTTACAGGTCATCATGTTTTTTAATATAAAATATAAAATATAAAATATAAAATATAAAATATGATAGTTTAATTTTTATTTAATATAATATTATATTAAATAAAAATATGCTCAATTTATTTATTTATAACAATTTAACATTTATATCTATTATTATTTTTCTATTTCTTTTTTCAATATTAATTATAACAAAACCAACATTTGTTTTTGATAAAAATGGTAAACCTAGAAATTTTGGTCTAGGATATCGTAATAAAACAGTAATTCCTATTTGGTTAATTAGTATAATTTTAGCAATATTATCATATTTTTCTATTGTTGTTTATATTAATTGTAATAAAATCATTATATAATTTTTTTAGTAATTATATATTTAATAATATTATAAAAATTATTAAATATATATCCATACTTAATATATAGGTATAAAAAATTCTTGTTCAATTTGTACATATTCACCTTCAGAAACTTCAAAATTTTCACCAGGACTTAAAGCGGTATAAAATTTATATTGTGGTATTTTGACTACTGTATTGTCGGTGGTATCTTTATTATTACTAATAATGGCTAAACCACCATTAAATTTATTTTTTATCATTTGTGTAATATCAGATTCAAATAATTCCGGATGGTTTTCTTTATCTTGACTATTATAAACTTTCCATTTTTTACCATCAAATTTTGGTTTATCATTTTCATAAATATTTTTAATTAAAGCACTTTCTATCGCAGTATTTTTATTACAAGATAAATTAATAACAAAATTATATGATATAGAACTAATAATTAATCCGGCTAAAATAAACCAAATAATTTTACCTATAAAAAATTTACTTTTAATTAAAGCATATAATTTAATAAATTGTGAGTTTTTATCAATTTCGTCATGTGAAATATCTTTATTTCCATAATTAGATGTATTTTCAAATAAACCTTCGTTAACTGATAGTTTAATATATTTTTTAAATTCATCATAATCACTATCTATTTCATTTAGAAACATACTTTGATTACTATTTATATTTTCTAATGCTTTAATTATAGATGGGTTTTTTGAATTTTGTGGTGATAATTCTTTTAATATATCTTTTAATCCTATAAAACTTATTAAAAAATATCCAATTGTATTAGCAAAAGGATCAACCCATCCTGGAAATAATTCCAATAAAAAATATATAGAACCAAATATAACTACCCAAGGTATTAAAGTCATTGAAAAAATATTAAATGTAGTAGTTGAATCAACTACTCCTTTACAATATGATTGATAAACTTTTGTATTAATATAATTATATCCTCCAAATAATAAAAAAATATATATTAATAGATAAATCTTATTATTTTCTGCAACACTTATATTTTCTATACTTGATTGTGAGTTTATATTAGCAACCATTATAATTGTGTAAATTACTGATAATATAACAAAATATGCTAATGAATTAAATGGACTATAACTAGTATCATCATCAAGATTATTTTTTAAATTAAATAAATCTTTTTCTAAATCGGAATTATTATTTGTCATTATATTTATAAGAATAAATTATTTTTTTATTTTGAATATAATTTATATATGAATTTTGATTATATAAAATCAAATGCTATTTTTAATAATTTATCAAATAAAAATTTTGATAACAATTCTTATTCTAATAGTAATTTAGTTGCAAAAAATGTAAAAGCATTTTTATCAAATAATCTAAAAAAATGTAATGAATATAAATTTAATTATTATAATTTTATTTATAATATTAGTATGTTTTTATTTTTTGCTATTACATTAATATTAATACTTAAATTTAGATATAAAGGTTCAAAAAAAAATAAAGAATATTTAAAAAATAAAATGATACAAGATAATAATTACATAATGTCAAAATTAGTTTATTATAATAAAATGAATATAGATAATCAACAAAATATTAGAAATAATCTTGTTACTAATCTTGTTACTAATCTTCCTAATGATAATTATAATCAAAATCCTGAAGCTATGTTACTACATAATAAAATTTATAATTAAATAATATTAAATAATATTATATAATATTATATAATAACTAGTATATTTTTTATATAAAATAAAATTATATACTATATTATAATGGATAATATATCATTTATTGATTCTGAAAAATATAAAAAATATTTAGAAGAATATGATGAATATTATAAATTAAAAAATAAATATGAAAATGATATAAATAAAAAAAAAGAAAAAATTAAAACTAAAGCAAATAAAGAAAATTTACCTTTATCATATATTAAAAAAAATATAGCATTAGTAGAATTTAATTGTATTAAATGTAAGAAAAAAGGTGGAACAATATTTAAAGAAACGGAAGATACGCTGGAAGCTGTTTGTGGTAATAAAACAAAACAATGTAATTTAAATATTAAAATTAATAAAATAAAAACAGAAAATTTAGAAGATAAAATTATAAGTACAAATAATGAGATTAATAATATAAAAAGTAAAATTATTGAATTTAAAACAAATTTTTTATTTAATTTTTTAGAAGAAGATTATCTTATCGAACAATTTAATATTTTAAATACAGATTTAAATGAAAAAATGGAAAGTTTTATAAATATGAAACAACAATATAATAATATAAATACTGAAATTAAAAATAAAGATAAACTTATAGAATATAAAAAAGAACTTGATATCTTAATAACTGAATTTAAAGATATTTATAAGATATATTTAAATGAAAATGATAAAAAATATTTAAAACAAGCGTTTGAATTTTATTTATCTAAAATAAAACCATTAACTGATGCTATTAAAAATATGTCATATAAATATAATTATCTAGATAAAATAGAAAATCAATCAAATAATATAAACTATAAATTAATACAAAAAAAAAATATTTATAATGATTATAATATTTTGAATATATAATATATTCAAAATGCTTTTTAAAATATTTAAAATAATTAATATTAAAATATTTATAATAAGCTTATTAATTGGATTATATTACATATATTATATTGATGATAAAAAAGAAATAACTATTTATCCTACTTTACATAATAATGTTTTATATAAAGATAAAGCCGAAAATTGTTTTAAATATTCTTTTAGTGAAACAAAATGTCCTAATAATAAAAATGATATAAAAACTATACCACAACAATAAAATTTTATTATATTTAATATTTACATATAATAAAATGCTTAATAAAGTTGTTTCTAGATTATTTTATAGTGAACCCGGTAGAATATTTCTATCTATATTATTAGGTTTAGGTATTGCCAGTTTATTTAGAAAAATTTGTACTTCAAATAATTGTTATAATTTTACTGGTCCTGAACAAAAAGACTTGAAAAATAAAATATTTTCATTTGATAGTAATAATGATAAATGTTTTGAAGTTAATGAAGAAATAACTCATTGTAATAAAAATACTAATTCAAAAATTCTTAATTTTGCGTAACATTAATTAATTTTAATTAATTATATTTATGTAAACATGAATAATAATCAATCTATTACAAATATTAATGATTTACCTACTAGTCAAAATATTTCAAATAATCAAAATAATATATCTATTAATACAATAGATAATCAAATGCCAAATCAAATACCAAATCAAATACCAAATCAAATGCCAAATCAAATGCCAAATCAAATGCCAAATCAAAT
>CENF01004320.1_pt1 | contig 12074 bp, 10 predicted proteins | sample 361291 | NCBI WGS metagenome assembly CENF01 (sample SAMEA2619399, study PRJEB7988) | marine metagenome | isolation source: saline water (ENVO:00002010), including | reverse complement strand
GTCATAAAGTTAGTACAGTTTCTAATATAAGGACTCTTATATCTTCCAGTCGATCCTTCATTTGCTGGACCAAAATCAGTAAATCCTGCAACTGCTTGCGAAAATTCACCACTAGCAACATCAGATTGTATTGGTGGGAAAGCAACAGCACCACAACCAAGATGATCCTGTGCTACTGAAGTTCCATGAAAACTTAAATTCTGTATTAAACATCCACGTCTAACATGAAAGACATCTTTATTGGGATCATCTGGAATAATACTAACCAATCTAAGGTCTTCCCCAGTTACTGTAACATTATCTCTTAATCCAATAGGATTTGGTTCATTATAAACACCAGAACGAACTTTAATTGTATCACCTTCTTGCGCTACTGCTGCTGCAGCACCAATGGTTGCTTTAGCATCTCCCTCTAATAATCCAGTATTACCATCATCACCATCCCTAGTTACCCAGTAAATATTAGTAGTTTCTACTCCAGATGGTCTCCATTTTACACCATCTTGATATGAAGATAATCTATAATCATTCTTTGTTCTACTAGGAATATGTCCAGTAGCATTAAGCTTATCAATTAAGAAGTTCTCTAATTCTAGAGTACCAATAAGTTTTGTATTCTGACCTACATTTAAATTTCTCTCAATACCAACACCACCTTCAGTAACTATAGATCCAGTATCCTTATCTGTAGATTGTGTAGTATCATTAACTGTTACCTTTCCACCAACATGCAGTTTCTTAACAATACCAACACCACCATCAATTTGAACAGATCCAGTAGTAGGACTTGAGGTATCTGTTCCATCATTAAATGTTGCTTTACCATCAACATCTAGTGTGTCATTAAGAGTTGTAGCACCATCAACATCTAATGTAGCATTTAAAGTCGTATCTCCATCTACATCTAGTGTAGCGTTTAAAGTTGTATCTCCATCTACATCTAGTGTAGCATTTAAAGTTGTATCTCCATCTACATTTAATGTGCTATCAAAATCAACCGACCCAGTAGCATGTACTGTTCCTGTAATATCTAAAGTAGATGTTGGATTATTATTTTGAATTCCAACTTTAGTCATCCTAAAGATATCAGTTCCATTATGTCCCCAGAAATCCTGTGTCTGCACATCGCAGATCATTGTTGGGTTTGCTGGATTGGGTATTGGCAATAAATTGTCTATGCCAGTACCTTGACTGTTAATTTGCTTATAATTAAATACTGTAAATAATTGAGCAGTTCCACCTGTAGGTAAATAAACACCCTCATCTTGGGCATACATACCATCCAATTCTATAGGAGATGCTTGTATCCAACGAATACCATTCTCATCTTGATTCAAATAATATCCATTAATACCTGGCGAATCAGCAGAGTCGATAATATTTCTATCAATCTTAACCGTTCCTTCTACATCAAGTTTTATTACACCATCCGTACCTTCATTATATCCAGGTATATTACCAGGATTAGTACTACCTATACCAACAATGCCCGTATCAGTAACAACAAAAGAATCATCCTTTTCACCGACTTGGAAACGTTGATATGGTTGTGTTGTTCCTATACCTACTGACGTTACCCCAGTATTTGAATCCTGCGCTAAAATAAAAGACTTCTCTCTTATACCAACCTGCAGTTTACCATCAGGAAGTGTAGTGCCTATACCAACCCTACAAATACCAGGTATAGTATTAAATTCATCGACAACAACCGCATCTCTTTGAAGTACAGTTAAACACTTATCACCAATCTGCAGTTTAGCATCAGTTTCAAAACCTTTCTCACCGTCTGGTTGAGTAGATCCAATACCAACAGATCCTTTATCAGTGACAATAAGAGCAGAATAAAGAGGATCTATTGGTAATTCTGAGTCAAGACCCTCTCCACCAACACTAACTTGGAATCTACCATCAGGTTGTGATGTTCCAATACCTACTCGGCCTGGTATTTGCCCATCATTTTCATATTTTTCTGAGGATATAGCAGTAAATACACTACCACCTGCACCAACATTAAATCTTTGCTTTACTGTTAAATATTCAGTAAATAATTCACCAGATATAAAAACATCTTGATCAAAAGTGGCATCTTTAGTAACCTTTAAAGAACCAACTTCTAATTCAGTTAAACTATCAACATTTAAAGCAGAACCAAATACATCAGCATATAATGTGCCATATACATAAACATCATCATTAAATTCGGTTACATTTACCCTAGAATTTTTCCCTTCGGCATTATATTCTGGATTTCCTGGATACTTTCCAGAATCTGGTAGATTAGGACTCATCCTATTGAACCTCCGAATGGAATAGCATCTTTAACTTTACTGTCTTTAAAAACAACACCCAGAGCAGTTACATCTCTTGGTGCTAAATTACCACGTAAGGCATCACAATCTGCCACATTTGATTTAAGAAGTATTCTATTTCCAGCACTAAGGATAATATTATTACCAGCAGCTAGATCAATGTCTTCATCAGCATCAATAACTATTTTTTTAGCTCTAATCTTAACTTCACCATTCTCTAGTGCTGTGATCCAAACATCACCAGTCTTACTGGCAATATTAATATTAACTCCACCCGATTCATCTTCTTGTCCACCAATTATTTCAATACATTGATCATTATAAATGTGATACATTCCACCATTGGACATACCAACAACACTCTTATCACCATTTGCAGTTTGAGCAAATAAATCATATACAATAGATCCATTCAATCCTAAATTAGGATTAGCAGTCTCTATCCTAAAATGAGGTCCAAATGAAAGATACTGTCTTTGTTGCCAATTTGTTGGTCTTTCTGCCATATCCTAATACTATACCCTTTTATTTATTTCAAGTAATACAATCAATAACTTGCTTGACTTCACCTTGATAGGTTGGTCTTGGTTTTAATTGAGGTTTTAATATAGCACCATAACCAGTATTAGATTTAATTGTAAGTTCTGGTAAATCATTTATCTCACTTGAATTTGTTAAAGCACTGTTTGGACTAATAATTTTTAATATTCTACCAAACTCATCAAGATACTTATCATATATATTACCATCATCATCAGTAATAGTGTCATCGTCACTATAATCAAGTCCAGGATTAACTACAACTACATGATCTATAGTATGTGGAACTGGTTCCTCAGAAACTGGGTATCCTTCTCCATCAGAAACAATATAAATGTCAGTTACCTGTTGATAAGTAGGTGAATCTTCATCATAATCAATGACTGCTCTAGCAACAGCACCAATTCCTTTATTACAATTATCTGTTATTTCAACATATGGTGGAGTTGTATATCCAGATCCACCACTTACCAAATCAATTCCAATAAGACTTCCTACTGCTTCAGCACCATCACCAACAATAGACCCAATTATAGCTTTACCAAGTGCCTGTGTGCCACCTCCACCAAAAATATTAATTTTTATTCCAGCACAATTTAATGGAGGACCTGCATAACATTCACCAAGTCCACTCTTGAATCCAGGATTAGTTACACTTGGATTTAAGAAATCAAACATTCCTAATGATCCAGAAGCAACACTTATTCCTTGAATACCACCAATAACTCCTTCTGTAATTTTATCAGCAGCATTAGCAACTTCAACAATCTTATCTATAGATACTCCTAAAATATTTTTAGGTCCTTTTCCAATAGTCCATTCATTAGTCTTAGAATTAACAGTTGGTTCAGTAGAACTACAACTTACAATATCCAATATTCCTTGTAATCCAGCTGCTTTTGATCTAAGGAATCCACCTATATCAAATCCACCAGCGAATTTTAAAAGAGTACCAACTCCACCCATTAGAGGATTTAAAAAATTAGTAATTCCACCGATAATATGATTGAATAATCCACCAACAAACTGTTCACCAATACAACTTACAAAATTACTAACATTAGATGCTATAGAAGTAAGTAATGATTTAATAGCACTACCAATAGTATCCATTATCTTACTTGCTATACAAGGTAAAGCATCTTGAATTAGTTTAACAGGACCTATCATTGCTTTTTGTGCTGCTGCTCCTGCTTTCTTTGCCTTATCAGTTTTCTTAGTAGCAGCTAACACTTGACCATATACAGTTTTATATAAAATATCTACTCCTTTCTTTAAAACAGGCAAAACTCCACCCTTATAAAGGTTATTAGTCATAAAATTGACTACTCCTTTAGATAATCCTTTAATTTTACTGGTTACACCACCAATAACTTTTGAAATCTTACCAGATATATTACTGATACCTCCTGCCTTACTTTTCATAGACTGAAGTTTACTGACCATATTACCAACTTCACCACTGATCTTATTTACAGTCGAACCTCTTGAAGTGTTAGCAGCAACAATTGTATCACCAATGCCATTATATGCTGATCTAGCATCTTCAGGTAGACTACTTAATAGAGATTGGGGGACATGTTGTGGAGAAACTTGAGATTTAGTATTCATCTCATTAGATTCTCTATTTACTATGTACGCACCATCATTTTTAATCTTAGACGTATATCCAGTAAATGGAACAAATGGACTCTTATATTCACCACCAAGAGTTTTAATAAGTTCATCCTGATCTAAAGTAGTTCCAAACACACCCATTACAACTGGTAGTTGTGCATCATCACCATCTAAAAAGAATCCAACTACATCATCACCTGGTGATAATTTTAAACTAGTTGCCCTATTTGCCTTACCAGATCCATCACAACTACCCAATAAAACTTGTGCCCAAGGAAGATCACTATTTGGCAATTCTTCCACACTAGTGGGATGATATCCCATAATACGAACTTTAACTCTATTTCCCCATCCAGTCATATTCAACTGATCTGATTGGGCATCTTCAGGTGCTACTTGACCTAGCCACCATCGGAATCCATCTCTTCCTACAAAATTACTTTTTACAACACTTTGTTCTATCATTTTAGTTCTCCTGGTTCACCAACTTCACCACCACCACTAGTATCCTTTACAAGATCCAATGAGGTAAAAGATCCAGCAGAAGTAAAATGATGACATAATGATTTAATCATGTATCTACCACTTTGTTGCTGATCGATTTCCCCACCCTTTGATATTGTCCTATTTATTGTAGGAAATACGCATTTAATAATATTACCAGCTTCTAATTGAGTATTAGAAGGAATAAGCATATTTACAGTCTGAGTCATAAGTAAATTATATCTCATCAAAGACTGCGATTGTACTTCCATAGGATTAGCATTTTCTGCTCTTGTCACCTTTTCATCTAAAGTTCCTATATCTAAAATAGCAGTTATTTGTCTAGTTGGAAGATCACCTAAACTATCCTCATCAGTATCATTTATTTTTGGTAACTCATGTAGATCATCACCCAATAGAAAAGGATTTAATTTACCTTGATAATCCTTCATCTTAAATATTGCCTTTTCTCCTTGTGGAGCATAAGTGTGTTTTAAAGGATCAAAAAACATTCTAGTACTACAAAAAGCACCACGTTTTAATTTTGTCAATAAGTCCTGATTCTCAGTAATAGTATAATCTAAAATTTTGTAATCATCCATCTGTGCTTGTGATATTTCACTAAAAGTATAATCTTTAGGAAAATGTTCTTCTCCTATTAACCCATCAATAGATTTAAATTTATATCCACTCTTGGTTTCATAAAAACAATATCCAGCAGTTGTACTTCCATCAGGTCCAGATGCTGGCACAGACTTTGATGCTAACCAAGTAAGTAAAGTAAATGGTTTTCTCATATTACTAATAAAACCATATTTCCCAGAAGTTTTTTCAATATCAATATTTTTATCACTTTTTAAATAATTAAATATCTTTCCAACAGATTCTGATATATTTTGAGCTATGTATTTCTTACCAATTCTAGCAGTCTCATTAGTTATAGCTTCTTTAGAACATAAATGAATTACAAAACTTTCTTGTTTTTTAGTTCTAATAACATTAGTAATATTAGAAACATAGAAATAGTCCGATTCTTCAGTATGAAAATCTAATCCTGGATTACTTTCAGTATTTCCACCAATCTTTAAACTAACTCTCTCACCACCTCTTAATGGAAGACCATTATAAACAGAGTCCATATATCCATCTGGTCCTTTAATTTGACCACCAGTATTCACAAACTGTATTTTAACTGTAATTGTTGGTGAAAAGATATCTTCAAAATATTCAATGGCAATACAACCCATTTTTATATCAATGACCTTTTCCTTATCAGATGATTCTAATAATATTTTTTCGTATTGTGAGGGATCTATTGCTGACATTAGGTATAAGATAGTTCTAAATCTGAAAGTACTCTCATCATATTTACACCTGATCTAGTATCAGGTAAACTGGATGTTCTTGACCTTTTAACAGATCCAGAACTTGAAGGTTTTCTTTTTGGTATAGGAACAACAATAACTTGTTCGTTATTATAAGAAGAATTTAAATCATTTGATCTTACTTCATTCACTTTAAGAACGTCAAAATCAATTTTCTCCACATTATCAGTAATAACTTCTACAAAGTTATATACCACTTCACCAGATTCAGAAACTTTTAATTTCTGTTTCATATCAGGAATAATATTAGAATTGGATATAGAATTTAATGCTGTAAAAAATTCGCTTCCCAATTTCTCAACTGTTTCTGCAGTTATAACAAATTCACCAGGAGTTAATAAAGCAGGAATTGTATCTTCATTACCAGTACCAGTAACTAATCCACCTTTCTTAAAAGCTTGAAACACTTCAGTATCTTCAGTACCATCAGGAAAACTTGTAACTCTTTCAAATTCTCCACCCCCAAGACGTTTGTAAACCGATACTACACCATCTTCATATTGAATAGACATTGTTATCGCATCTTCACTTACGTCAGAAAAACTTATTTTACTACTCTCTCTTTCAATATACTTTGAGGTGCTAATTTTTTGTCCAAAATAATTATCAACAGTTACTTTTATATCTTCACCACTTTTTGCTCCATCACCACTACCTTTATCACCTTTTACCTGTCCTGGATTTTCTAAAAATTCTTTTTTAACATTACCAAAACCCATTTGATCTGGATCTTTATAACTTATAGCATCATTTAAAATAGTTTTTTCAGACTCGGCAAATTCAGCATTAACAAAATCTATAGCGTTCTCTAAATCCTCTTTATCAGCATTTACACTACGACCATTAAGATCTAATGCCATAGAAGTATTCTTTACCATTCTAGCAACACTTTCAAATAAATCTAATACTCCTTCCATGAAGAAATCAATTTCACGCAATGTTCTAGTGATACTTTTAATAAAAAATTCAGATTGACCTATAATTTTTGTAAAATTAGCGACAGACCAACCAACTAAAAGAACACCAACAGTGTCCAATATTCTTCCTAAAAATCCCCTACTACTATTAGTCATAATAGATCCAGACTTTTTAATTGTTCCACCAACTTTAGATGCCTCAATTAAATCCTCTCTTTCCTTTCTTCTAATATTTTCTCTCCTCTTTCTAAAATAAGAAGCATCTTTATCAATTAAAGTTGCTTTGAATTTAGTAGTTTCAAATGTTTGTTTTGCTAATGCTCTTGTAATACTATTAGACTTTGATAAAGCAGAAGAAAGATCTCCTACAGATTTTCTTATACCTTCAATACTTATAGAATTTCTAGTAAAAGCTCTCCTATTCAATTGTACAGGTGTTATTGCCATACTATGCTAATACTGGTACTATATTAAATTGATGATAAGCAATATAAACAAAAGTATTAAATGAGTTTGTAGCTTTTATTACTGGCCACCCTACAGCCTCTCCATTTACCAAAGATCCATCTGGCACATCAGTACTTTCATCAACTTCTACTGGTAAGACATTAATATTATTTTGTGATGAACTATTATCACTAATAGTTTTATCAAGTTCCCTCTTTTTATTAACAGGAGCAATTTGATCGTTTTTAGTTGTTCCTTCAATTACTGCTGGTGGTGTAAAAGGTTTATATTTTCCCTCAATTTCATTATCTTCATTTAATCTAAAAAGTTCCTTACCTATTTTAACAATAGCATCTTCAGGATGCCAAAGTTGCTTAGGATCAAAGTCAGGAGTTTCTACATAAGTTTTATCATCTGAAATAAGTTTTCTTATATAAGAATCATACTTTTCTTTAAAAGTATCTAAATCAGTCTGATATTTTACATCACCATCTGAACCTTGTTCATATTCTTCCCTCTTTGGTCTCTTACGTTCAACATCTGTTAGTATATCTAAATTAGTAGTTGGGGTAAACATTCTAGGTTGAACATCACCAGTATCATCATTATCATCAGATGATTTGGTATCATCACCTTCCTGTTCTGGTGGTGGTTCATTTTGATCACCTCCTTCACCAGGAAAAGGAGTTCCCAACATAATCCACGGTACTAACTTAGCTACAAATTTTAAGACATTTAAAGCTATATTTTTTATCCATTTAAATGGACTAGTCAGTAGCATACCAAGTTTTAAAAATCTTAAATTTCTACCAAACCTTACAAGACCACCAATTATACCACCAACACCAAATCTAGATATTAATACTATACCACCAACAGCAAGAAGAATCTTAGCAGTATTTCTAAAAACTTTCCTTAATTCTATAAAATTACCAGTAGCTATTGCATTTATTGTATCAATAAAAGTACTACTTAACCACCCAACAAGCAATGTAGATAAGAATCCAGTTACTCTACCCAATATACCCTGTAATTTTTGCCCTAATTTTTGAACAGGACCTAATAAATTATTTCTTATCTTATTTTCAATAACACTTTCTTTACCCTCTCTAAGACCCTCTTCTGCTAATTGTGCTTCTCTTATATCTTGAGCCGCAGCTCTCTGCCTATCTAAAGATGCTTGTATTTCTAGATTATCCTTTAAAACTTTTAACGAAGCATTTAAATTAATTACTTGAAATGAAATATTAGTTAATTGACTTGTAACCATTGAAAGTTGTAGGGAATTCCTACTCAATAATCTACTATTATTATCTTGTTGTTGAGTATTACCCTGTACAACACCAGCTCCAGTAAAAATACTAGAAGAAACTGTTCTCCTAACTGCCTGTATTCCTCCTGATATTGGTGATGCTATTTCAGCCATTGTTTGCTTGCTGTGCTTTTAAATTTTCTTCTTCAATATGTTGTTGTAAAAGTGAAAGATAAATTTCTCTTTCCCAAGGAATCATATTTTCCAACTCTGTTAAACTATATTTATGATGCTGAACCAAAGCAAAGTTTATTTTATAGTATGACGCAAGGTCTTCATGTGCCATACTTACCTGAAAAAACTTTGTAATCCCTCCAATACAACCTCACTATCCTTTTTAGTGTTTGGATTTGTAACCTTAACAGTATGTGAAAGTTTTGGCATAGTTTCAAAAAATCTCTCAATATCTTTAAATTGTTTTGTGTTTAAAGATCCAACAAAATCGGATAATTCTTTTTTAGTACAATCTGTACCTGCCCAAGACTCTTCTTCAGAATAAACTTGATCTATACATGATGCTATTAAATCAAAAGTGTCATCAACACTTATCTCTTCTGTTGTTGTGGCAAAATTAGTTTTTATAAACTCACTCATAGAAGGATATTTCATTCTTAACGTATGATCATCATCCAATTTAATATCTGGAGAATGATCATCACCAATTTGAACTTTTATTTCATCCAAATTAATAACCGCAGGAACTTTAGTTTCTCCATCATCAGGACAAGTTACCATAACCTCAACTTCTTCACCAACAGATTTCCCACGAATATTGAGAAATAGATATTCAATATCAAACGTAGATAATTTATCAACTTTCACACCTCTTGTTGTAATACATGAAGAAATAACATCCTTCACAGCATTAGCAATTTGTTTAGTATCTTGACTTTCCATAGCCAAAATTAAAACTTTTTCTTCTTTAACTAAGAATGGTCTGTATTTAACTTTCTTTTTTGTTGAAGGTATTACCAACTCATAAGAAGGTGTCGCAATTTTTGGTAAAGGCATAATAAACTATAACAAGTCGTAATTTATATAGGTGGGTTATTTTAAGCTGTTTGCCTAGTAGACATAGGAACATCAGACCATCCACCCTGTGATCCATCTAGTACAAAATTATCAAACTGTGCTAATCCAGCATCAGTATTAGTATTACCAGCATTAACTAAACCTGTTGGACTATTAAGTAAATATGTATTACCATCCAATTGAGATCTTACAACATCAGGGAGACTATATGGTCTTTCATTATAAACATTATTTTTTTCAAGATCAACTCCCCTATCTATTGCTGCTGTAGTTGATTGACCACAAATATAACGATCATAACTAAAACTACAAGTTGCTTTTAATACTTGAGAGTTTTGATATTGAACTCTTGTCGAATTTAATGATAGGGGAAATAATCCAATAAATTTATACTCTAAAAATTGTCTATAATTTTTTTCAAATTTAATTATTCTAGTTTCATCTGATTTATAAAGTTCTGGATACCTCATCTTAAAATGATAGGTATTAGGTTGATTAGCATCTTCTGGATTAGCACCAGCAATATATTCCATCCAATGCTCTAAAAACTTAATTGATTTATATTGATTATCAACATAAAATTCTAATTGTATTTGAGTATAGTTTCTAGTATGAGCAAATGTCTCAACAACACCTTGATAATCTCCAATAGCATTGAATGAAGCCATAGCACTACCAGGTAGTACAGCACTACTACAAAGCATTCCTATTTTTTCACCAACAAATCTAAAATCTACATTTTTCCTTCTAAGATGATGTCCTAATGAATATCCATCATTATTAGTATGTGGAGGTAAAGCAAACTTTACAAGATAATTAGAAGTTTGTGAAACATTCTGAAATGTCGGTAATATCTGAGATATTTTCTTTGGGATTGGTGCTGGCACTCTAAATAGTTCTACTATATCATTTCTATTTAGATGGCTTATAAAGGAAAATATCAACCATCAAATCCAATGAAATATAAAGGTGATTATACCAATATTACATTTAGATCATTATGGGAGAGAAAATTCATGGTTTACTGTGATTCTAATGATAATATATTAGAATGGAATAGTGAGGAAATTATCATTCCATACAGATCTCCTGTTGATAATAGGATTCATAGATACTTTCCAGATTTCTATATAAAAGTAAAGGAAAGTAATGGTTTAATAAAAAAATATGTTATTGAAGTAAAACCACTAAAACAATGTACTCCACCCAAAAAACCAAAACGTCAAACTCCAGGATACATCCGTGAAGCATATGCATATGCTACTAATCAATCAAAATGGAAAAGGGCAAGAGAATTTTGTGCTGATAGACAATGGGAATTTAAAGTAATCACAGAAAAAGAACTTGGTATAAAATAATGGCATCTTTTATTACAAGTCAAAAAGAAAAGCTTGAAAAAGCAAGATCAAATCGAAATAGGATATCACATATACTTAATGATTTAATTGGTACGGAACATCCTGATGATTTAATGATGAATATCATAGAATCATTAACAGAAGGTAGTAAAACTCCAACAGAAGGAAAACTGTACGTTTTTTTATATAAAGCTAAAACTCCAAATATGAGATATGATCAACATCCAATGGTTGCTGTTACGAATGTTTTTCAATGGGGATTTAGAGGACTAAACTTTCACTGGAATACATATCGCCAATATACTTGGAATGAAATCATTGGGGGTTTATATGAAATAACACAATCAGAACTAAATGATCTTGATGGTATTCCTTTTGCAAGATTTCGTATAAATAGCTGAAAATTGGAAATATAATGGCAACACTTCCTGTAGAAACAAAATTAGAAGATAATTCTAAACTTGTTGATGCAAAAAATACAAGTCTAAAATCTCCTAAAAAAAGAACAAAGACTCCAGTTTATATCTATCCAATTAGTAGAGATGTAAAAGAAACTGAAGATTCTTTTAGAATAAAATCAATACAATATAGACCACCAGGTCCAGGTGAAGGTGTAGGTATTGAAATTGGTCAAAAAGAATGGGATAAATTTACTGAAGAAACTGGAGAAAAAC
>CENF01048756.1_pt1 | contig 12104 bp, 11 predicted proteins | sample 361291 | NCBI WGS metagenome assembly CENF01 (sample SAMEA2619399, study PRJEB7988) | marine metagenome | isolation source: saline water (ENVO:00002010), including | reverse complement strand
TATGAATTCAGGTGATATTGCTTGGATGTTGATTTCGACAGCGCTAGTTGTATTTATGGTCCCAGGACTAGCGCTTTTCTATGGAGGAATGGATAGGTCAAAAAATGTATTGAACATGCTCAATATGAATATGTATTGCATCGGTATAGTTCCTCTTCTTTGGGTAACGTTTTCATGGACACTTGGTAATAGTTCCGACGAGTCAGGTTTCTGGGGTGGCGACCTTATCGGAAATTGGGATCAGTTCGGACTTAAGGGGTTGAACATGGACCCTGAATCTCTAATTTTCGTGGCTTTCTTGATGACCTTTGCCTCGATTACTCCCGCTCTTATATCTGGGGCAGTAGCTGATCGTATGAAATTTTCAGCATGGGCAATATTTGTCCCAATATGGACATTGGTTGTCTATACACCGGTGACTTATTGGGTATACAGCGGATGGCATCATGAAATGGGTGCTATTGATTTTGCTGGAGGTACAGCAATCCATATCAACGCCGGAGCAGCATCACTTGCTTTGATACTTGTTCTAGGTAAGCGAAAAGGTTGGCCATCTGAGTCTTCCCCTCCTCATAACCTTCCACTGGTGATGTTGGGCACGGGAATATTGTGGTTTGGCTGGTTTGGTTTCAACGCCGGTTCTGCAGGAGCTGCTAATGGGCAAGCAGTCCAAGCGTTACTTAATACGTTCGTCGCCGCTGCGGCCGGAATGATTGGATGGATTCTAATTGAGAAAATCAAGGACGGTAAACCTACTACTTTAGGAGCATGCTCCGGTGTGGTGGCTGCTCTTGTTGCGATAACACCAGCTGCCGGATACGTCGGTGGTTTAGCGAGTATTATCTTCGGTCTAGTTGCTGGAGTAGGTTGCTATTTCTTAATAGGACTTAAAAATAAACTTGGCTACGACGATTCTTTAGATGTTGTTGGAGTACATGGTGGCGGGGGAGTCATTGGAGGCTTACTTCTAGGCCTTTTCGCAGACAACTCAGCAATAAATTCTGAACCTGGTGGATTCCAAGACGGTCTTTTCTTTGGAGGTGGAGAACTATTCATCGATCAAGTCGTAGCAATGGTCTCAGTAATTGCATTCTCCTTCATAGTGACCTTCATTATTGCCAAAGCACTTGACGCCACTATAGGACTAAGAGCTTCTGAAGAAGATGAAGAGTCAGGGTTAGACCAATCACAACATGCTGAAACTGCCTACAACTTGTAAGCACTACTGCTTGATTGAACATTTCTTCATCAAATGAGTATTCCCAAAATCCAATAAGTGGAATACGGTGGAGTCATGTCAATCATTGGCGAAAGGAAAAGACTTCTAGCGGACCGTGAACTCCGAGGCTCCGAATTTACCTTGCAACTCAGTGATGCAACTGATCAATGGTTACAAGGATTATTCTCATCAGTAGCTGAGAACCGGCCAGATCTAGCTTTGATAGCGGTAGGCGGCTACGGGCGGCGTGACCTCTCACCATTATCTGACCTAGATGTCTTGTTATTACATAATGATGCCCCAGATATTGAAGCAGTTGCCGAAGCCCTTTGGTACCCGATTTGGGATCAAGGAGAGAAGCTGGGACATTCAGTTCGGACAATAACTGAGACCTTAACTCTGGCAAGTGAAGACCTCGATACAGCCACCGCATTGCTATCAAGTAGAATCATTGCTGGATCACAACCACTATCAAATGAACTTTTCAATAAAGCGATAGATCAATGGAGAAGTAAAGCGAAATTTTGGCTTCCTAAATTGGTGGCATCAATTCACTCACGTCATCGCACCAAAGGTGAGGTTGCCTTTATGTTGGAACCGGAACTAAAGGAAGGACGAGGAGGACTTAGAGATGTTCATGCAATGGGTTGGGCAAACTTAAATGGGCAAGGGCCATTTGAAGTCGAGCATCATCAACTCTTAGAGTGTTACGAAGTTATTTTGAGAGCTCGAGTTGAATTGCACAAACAGGCCAAACGGTCAAGTGATAAACTTCTGCTAGAGCAGCAAGATGCAGTTGCCGAAGCCCTTGGATATCAAGATGCAGATCTCTTAATGGCTGATGTAGCATCGGCCGCACGGCGTATCTCTTGGAACATAGATGAACTTTGCTACGGAATCGAAAATGCCGGACTATCGGGAGTCTGGAACTTTGGTAAAAAGGTTGGAGACACAATAATAGGTAAAAGAAAGCCTGTTTCTTCAGCTTTATCATCAGATGTAGATATAACTCCTGAACAAGTTCTAAGAATAGCTCTGAAAACAGCGAAAAATCAGGAACGATTTTCCCCTGAAACAATTCGTCGCCTTCGAAACATAGATTTCGTTATACCAGATCCATGGACAAACGAACTTCGAGAATTATTTATTGATCTACTACTGGTCGGTCATGATGCCATACCAGTTTTTGAAACGTTAGATCAACTTGATTTGTTCGTTCCTCTTTTGCCTGAGTGGAAACCGGCAAGAAGTAGACCGCAAAGAAATGCATATCACCGGTTTACGGTAGACCGTCATCTACTTGAAACAGCTGCAGAAGCTTCTAAACTTGTGGACCGAGTAGATCGCCCAGATCTTCTCGTGATCGGAGCATTGCTCCACGATATTGGAAAGCCCTACCCAGGAGATCACACAGAAGTAGGGGTGGAACTAATCAAGGCAATTGCAGGTCGTATGGGTTTTCCTCAAGCAGATGTAGAAATACTTATTGAAATGTGTCAGCATCATCTACTTCTTCCTGATATTGCAACTAGAAGAGACCTTGATGATTTTGACACGATACAAACTGTTGGTAGTTCCTTAAAAACAATTGAATCTGTAAGGTTATTGCATGCATTAACCGAAGCTGACTCTATCGCAACTGGGCCAGCAGCTTGGAGTAGTTGGAAAGCTGGTCTAGTGGAGGATCTTTCAAACCGAACAATTTCATATCTCAAAGGTGGAGCAGGCAGTATTATTGAACGTACCTTTCCTACTCCAGATCAATTACAGAGGATGCGGCGAGGCATAATTAAAGTCGAAGGGGATGCCGACCGTTTAACAATAATGGAGATTGACCGACCTGCTGTGTTCGGAAGAGTCGCTGGAGCACTTTCTCTTTGTGGCCTTGATGTCTTAGAGGCTATAGCTCATACGGAGTACGGAATGGTTTTGGCAATGTTTAGAGTTGCTCCGAATACGACAAAAGATATTGATTGGGATTCAGTTTGTGTATTTGTCCAGGATTCTGTTCGGGGTAGAGTCGCAATAGCAGCTAGATTAGCTGAACGTATGCAGATGTACTCGCTTCAAATCTCGCAACAATTTCCCGAAAGAGTTGTCGATACTGATGTAAAGATAGATAATCAAACATCATCCACAGCTACCGTGATAGAGGTTTCTGCCCCTAATGGTATGGGATTGCTTTACCAAATCACAAGAGCGCTTAGCTCTCTTGATCTCAATATATTAAGCGCAAAAGTTCAGACACTGGGGTCTGACGTTGTTGACTCCTTTTATGTCTTAGACAATGATGGAAAAAAAATCAATGATCAAGGACATGCTGATGAGGTTAAAGAGGCACTAAAGCATGCAATAGAATCATCTACAGTAATGACAGGAATTGGAACATGACTGACGAGCATGACTTAGTCCGGTGGAGCGAAGCTCTAGCTGGGATTGCAAGAACAGGGCTGGCATTCACTGAGAGTCTCTACGAGCGCGAAAGGTATGAGGAAGTTCTTCATGTAGCAGCCGATATTCATGCAAAGATTTCTGATGCTTCCAATAGTGAAGAGAAGGTTGCAGAATGGATGAGCTCAGTAGGGAAAGGCGTCCCCGGATACGTCACTCCCAAGATCGCAATTGGTGCTGTCGTAGGAAATGAAGAAGGGGAAATTCTTTTAATCCAACGCTCTGATTCGGGGGTTTGGCTTTTCCCAACTGGTTTCGCTGATATCGGGTATTCAGCAGCAGAGATAGCAGAAAAAGAAGTTTTTGAAGAAACAGGAATGCATGTTGAGGCTCTGAGAATAATCTCAATTATTGATGGGGTTAGGGCAAAATTTACTCGAATGCCCCTCTATTCAATTGTTTTTCATTGCAAAGTTATTGGAGGAGAATTAAAGCACCACCCACTGGAATGTACTGATGCCGGATTTTTTCCTAAAGATAATCTCCCGAACCCTCTAGCTGGCTCTGGAAACTGGGTAGACCACGCATTTTCCGCAATACGAGGTGAACCTATTGAAGTTGAATTTGATAAGCCACGCCGTCCTGTGTGGAAACAAGGTCAAGAAACTTGATCCACTTTTTAATCTTGGTCGCGTAAGAAATTCTCAACTTCCTTTACGAAGTCTTCAGGGCTAGCGACCTCGTAATCTCCAGCATCATAATTATCCTCAAGCTCATCAACGTATTTTGATGTATCCTCATCTCCTTCAATAATTTGATTGATCTGTCTTTCATAGGCTGAAGATGCAATTTCTAAGTCCGTAGTATTCACTGAAAGGTTTAGAGTTGTTTTGAGTTTTTCGATTAGAGCTAATGCTGCTTTGGGGGATTCGGCTCCGGCAACATAGTTTGGAACAGTTGCCCAAAATGACAAATTAGGTATTCCTGCTTCTGTAGATAATTGGTTAATAACCCCGATGATTCCCGTTGGTCCCTCGTAGGAAGATGTTTGTAGTCCGTATTTCTTATTGATCTCAGTATTTTCGCTCACACCATGAATCAATACCGGACGAGAATGTGGAACTTCAGCAAGTAAGGCACCTAACGTGATAATCATAGAAACATCATACTTTCTAGCTTCAGTTAAGATATTTTCGGTGAAAGTACGCCAGTTAAGCTGCGGCTCAACCCCCTCCATAAATAGAAGAGAACCATCACTTGATAAAGAAATTGTATTTTTCGGCCAATTGAGCAATCTTGATTCGCCATCTAGATGAACGGTGGGTCGTTCTCTTGAAAAGTCATAATATTTTTCAGAGTCAAAAGTCAGAACTTCTTTTGCAATAGTCTTTTCGATAAGACTACGGATTGCCCAAGTAGATGCCCCTCCAGCATCATTCCAGCCTGCGAAAGCTACAACCATAATCGGAGCATTTGTGGAAGACTTCTCACTAATCACTCCAAATTCACTCATTGCACGAAATTTTAATCATTCTTTTCTGATATTGCACTTCAAATGACCATTCGTTTGAAAGAAGGGTACGATATTTTCATGGTAACTATCCGACCAGTAACTGAAGTAACAGAATCTCTCGTAGAGGCCTACAGAGTACTTATTCCGCAATTATCCTCATCGAGTAATCCACCGACTAAAGAAGCGTTACAAAAGATCCTTGAGTCAGACTCAGCTCAGATCCTCATCGCTGAAGATAAAAATGGAGCGATTCTAGGCACAATGACACTCATTATTTTCCACATCCCAACCGGAATTCGTGCATGGATCGAAGATGTCGTAGTGGACAGCTCAGCTCGCGGCCAAGGTATTGGGAAAAAGCTGAACCTCACCGCACTTGATCTTGCTAAAAAGGCTGGAGCAAAAACTGTTGACTTAACCTCGCGACCAGTCCGGAAAGAGGCAAATCAGTTATATAAAAATATTGGATTCACCGAACGGGAAACTAATGTGTATCGATTTTCCTTTGAGTAATTGACCAATGTCGAAATACGAGTTGCGGAAAAAACTCAGATATTTTTATGTCTCATTGTTCACTGCGCCAATTGGACAAATTCTGCTCTTTCTCTTCTACGAAGTAGGGAAAATCAATCCGTTATTAAGTAATTTTCTTGCTGTAACAATTTCAACAACCCCAAATTATTTACTGAACAGATTTTGGGTTTGGAAGAGAAGGTCGACTACAAATATTCGTAATGAGATTTTGCCGTATTGGATGCTTGCTTTTTTAGGGCTAGGAATTTCAACGATCTTTGTTTATTTAGCTGATTCGATTTGGGATACGTGGATAGCGATAAATCTGGCAAATGCGGTAGGTTACACTTTGTTATGGGGAGCTAAATATTTTATTCTTGACAAATATCTATTCAAGGAATCATCTACGTCATCGCCCCGAAAGATAAACTCCCTGTAATATCTAATGATGAATTCCAACCAACTTAAAATTGCTGAAGCAGTGAAAGGCTTCCTTCCGCGAAATGAAGCGCATGTACTTTACGACGCTGCTATTTCAGTAGATGTTGATGGCCCTTTTTTAGAAGTTGGTAGCTACTGTGGAAAATCCGCCGTGTACCTTGGTTATGCCGCACAAAGTTTCGGACGAATTTTATATGCTTTAGACCATCATCGGGGTTCCGAAGAGAACCAAGCAGGTTGGGACCATCATGACTCGCAACTTATTGACCAACGTACAGGGGTCATGGATACACTCCCTTTTTTTAGGGACGCCATTTTCACTGCAGGCTTAGAAGATGTAGTTGTTGCCCTTGTAGGTCATTCGGAAGTCATTGCGAGAAACTGGACCACATCTCTTGCGTTTCTTTTCATAGATGGAGGCCATGGAGAGGAACCTGCAAAAGCTGACTTTAATGGGTGGGTTCCGAAAGTAAAGAAAGGTGGAATATTAGCGATTCATGATGTTTTTCCAAATGAAAAAGATGGAGGACGTCCACCCTACGAACAGATCTACCTCCCAGCGATTGAAAGTGGCAACTGGAACGAGATAGAGGTTGAAGGTTCATTAAGAATTTTGAAACGCGTTTAAATCAAAAATGACTAGACTAATTAAGCATCCAAATTTTTAGGAGACAAATGAAAAAAGGTGAAATAGTTCCTGATTTTGAAGCCACTAACCAAGAAGGTGCTTCAATCTCATTATTATCAATGTTAGAGAATGGTCCAGTTGTCCTTTTTTTCTACCCAAAGGCAATGACGCCAGGTTGCACAGCAGAAAGTTGCCACTTTCGTGACCTTGAGTCAGAATTTTCTGAATTGGGTGCACAACCGGTTGGTATAAGCATGGATCAAGTCCAAAAGCAGAAAGAATTTGATGACAAACACCAGCTTGGTTTCCCGCTTTTGTCAGATCCCGACCAAACTATAGCGTCTATGCTCGGGGCAAAGCGTAAGGGACCATTTGGAAATAAGAGGATCACATACGTAATAGGTTCTGATAGAACGATCATTGAGGTTATCAAGAGCGAAACAAACATGAATGTGCATGCTGATACTGCATTAGATGTTCTAAAGAAATAAAGGATCTAAAGTACTGGCAAGAACTCGTGATTTGAGAAAAGCTGAGAAGCTTCCGTTATCCCCATTAACGAATCGGCAGCGAGAACAACAGCAGCTGCAGAATATGTTGAGAACTCCTCTTCAGGGAATGAGACCAATTCAGGGAAAACCATTCCAGTTAAGTATTGTCCTTTGTCATTCCTAAAGATTTGTATCTGTTTGAAGAGTTCTAACGCATGTTGGGTATCCCCTATGCTTTGAAAAGCCATAGCGCACTCGCATGTTTCCGCAGTAGTTATCCAAGGACGATCAGAAACGCAACGAATACCTTTACCTTGGATTTCGAAAGTGTCGTTTCTTTCAGCAAGATGCTTTTTCCCCATTTCACCTGTTACTACCCCTGTTAGAACTGGATAGTACCAATCCATCGCCCATCTGTTTTTTGGGGCAAAGGCGTCAGGTACTGCCTGAATCACATGAGATAGCTTTGCATATGCAGATTCCCATCTTTTTTTCTCAAAACCTAGTTCAGTTGCTATTTTGATAGCGCTCCTGATTGAGTGGGCAATACTGGATGATCCTGTAAGAAGTGCGTAAGTCCAGAGTGTTCCATCAGAATGGCGTGCCCAGATTATTTCTCCTCTCTCAGTTTGCATATCTACAACAAAATCAACTGCAGCTTCTACTACCTTCCACATCGATTCAAGGAATCCTGTATCTTTCGAGATCAAATAACTGTGTAGAACCCCAGTAGCGATGTAGGCGACGCAATTTGAATCAATTTTATCTTGCTCAATTTCGTCTTCGAGATAGTAATTGTGCCAAGACCCATCATCGCGTTGAATCTTTTCAAGCCACTCATACCCCTTGAGAGCTTCATCTACTAATCCAGCTGTATGCAAGGCCATTGTTGCCTCAATGTGATTCCAAGGGTCAGCATGACCACCAGGAAACCACGGGATCATTCCAGATTCCAATTGCCATTCGGCTATTGACTCTGCCGTTTGTTTCAATTCGTTGTCTGTGAGAACGATTTCTTTGGGCTCGGGGGTCAATGAATTTCCTTTGTTAAAAGAATTCTGTTTTCTGACCATAGACTATCGCACTCTTTCCAAGAACAGGTTGAAGCACCTTTTCTAGATACTTCGTTACCCTTGGTTGTTTGACAATGTCCCAGGTAAGAAATCGTAAATATAGGCGTACGAGTCTGTTTGAGTTATTTTTTGGTCCGACGGCACATTTCAGCCACCAATATGGGGAATGGAGAGCATGAGCTCGGTGATAATCGAATGGTTGTAAGCCCTTTAACTCCATTTTCTTTTTTATATCGTTCTTTCTATAAATCCGAACATGACCTCCGACTTCCTTTGGAGCATGGTATTCATCTGACAGTAGCCAGCAGATCTTCTCGGGAAGATAGGCGGGAATAGTAATTGCGATTCTGCCATTTGGTTTAAGAACTCGGAAAAGTTCTTTTAGAGCAGCTTCGTCGTTTTCAATGTGTTCGAGGACTTCGCTTGCGATAATACGGTCAAATGTGTTGTCCGAAAAGGGAAGAGCTGTAGCGTCACCGGCGCAGGCAAAAGCTATGGAGCTTGAATCAATTTCATTTGCTTCGAGCATTGCGGCATAGGTTGCTCGTACTTCGCCTAGTTCGTGTAGTGCCATATCACATGCAATTACTTCAGCGCCTCTGCGAAGAGATTCATATGCATGGCGACCGAATCCGCACCCTAGATCTAGTACTTTATGGCCGGAATGTAGTTCTAATCTTTCGTAATCTACAGTGAGCATTGCAATCTACTTTGTTTGCCAACTAGATAAAAGTGTTCTGCAATGCTCGGCTGTGGTGATTGCTGATTCTCTCCAACTCCACTTTTCAATTACACGCTGACGTCCGGCTAATCCTATTTCTCTGCAGAGTTCGGGGTTTTGAAAGGCGTATTTAATTTGTTCTGCCAGAGCATCGCTATCGCCGGGTGGCACAGCTAAGCATGTCTCTAGGTGTGGTCCTGCAACTTCCGGAAGAGCTCCTCCAGTTGAGGCTATTAGTGGCGCTCCGCAAGATAACGCTTCAATCGCGGGGATTGAGAATCCCTCGTATAGAGAAGGAACGATTGCAACTTCTGCAGAAGCAAGAAGATCCACTAATTCTTCGTAGCTAATTCCTTGATTAAATTGCACGATATCGTTTAACCCTAATTGATTTAGAGTTTCAGCGGTTGTGCTACCTTCACGTTGTTTGCCGACAAGTTCTAGATGTACATGAGGGAATTCATCGCGAACTTTTGCGATAGCTTCCAGAAGAAATTTTTGGCCCTTTAATGGAACATCAGCACTGGCAGTGGAAACGATTCGTCCAGGGATTCTCTCAATACCATTTTGTGGAGCGAAAAAATCGGTGTCAATACCGATAGGAACAACATGGATTTTGTCTATATCGACTTTATGGTCACGGCTAATATCTTCTTTTGAAGATTCAGAAACGGTGACAATTCGTTGGATCTTTCGGCAAACCCGTGTTTGCATTCTTGTAAATGCGTACCAACGCCGTTTCCCAAGGCGCTCTAAAAATGTTCTTGCACTATCAAGTTCTAATCTACGATCTACCGTAATAGGGTGATGAATTATTCCAAGGATAGGTAAGCCTAGCTTTTTCTGGATTTTTAGATTGCCATACGCCAACGATCCATTATCAATGACCAGATCAAATTCATCGGATCGTTCCTTTAGGGCCCTGAAAGCCCGCAACGAAAATGACAATGGCTCCGAAAAGTTTCCAGTGAGATATGAACAGATCTCAATAAAGTCGGGATAGTCCTTTATCTCCCAAAATCCTGGTATGCGGCCTGGGAAATGATCGTTAAAGATTTCAAGACTTGGAAATTTGTGAAGTGGGACCTTGTCATCTAGATCGGGATAAGGAGGGCCACCGAAAACCTCAACCGTGTGTCCTAGCTCAACTAGGGCTTTACTCATCTCCCGTACGTACACGCCTTGTCCGCCAACATGAGGCTTTCCTCTATATGCGAGCATAGCGATTCGCAGATTTTTTGAGTCGTTGTTTAGGGGCACGTTTGTCCTTTAGTCCAGCTTTCAAGGGTATGGACATCGGGCTCTAAATCAATTTAAATTTGAATAATTTTTGCAATTTCGGCTTTGGAAATCTTTTCTACTTGGTGAAAGGATTAGGTAATAGCATGATTGTTCTTAGGAGGTCGGTTTGCGAGCTTTAGTTCAGCGGGTTTCGGAGGCATCAGTAGAGGTTGAAGGTTCAGTTGTTGGTGCTATTTCAAAAGGTCTTCTTGTCTTTGTGGGCGTCACTCATACCGACTCCATAGATACAGCTGAAAAGTTAGCTAAAAAAGTTATCGGTATCCGAATATTTGAAGATCAGAATGGACAGATGAATTCCTCAAGTGAAGACGTATCCGGAGAATTCCTTGTAATCTCACAATTCACCCTTTACGGAAATGTAGATAGAGGAAGGAGGCCGGGTTGGACGGAAGCAGCACGGCCAGAACAGGCTGAACCCTTAATTGAATATTTCATTGAATGTTTGAAAGCATATGGATTAAGAGTCGAAACTGGAATTTTTCGAGCAGATATGAACGTTCAACTCATTAATCAAGGTCCAGCTACGTTGATGATTGAGGTAAATTAAGTATCTCTTCGAGAGTAACCAAAAGCTACGCCTAATGAAAGAATTGAGATGATGATCATGGGTAGAGGCCCAACTCGGGTCGCAATAGTTAATCCATCTCTCAACTCAACCTTGCCTTGCAAGACTTTCATCTCAGAGATAGAAGTTCTTTGTAGGACTTTGCCATCTGAATTGATTATTGCACTAAACCCAGTTGGTGCTGCTTGAAGAACCCAGCGTCCATTTTCAATAGCTCTTAACTGCGATGAAGCAATTTGTTGTGTTTGAAGAATTCTCAGCCAATAGCTTGACCCATTTGTAGGGTTTACGAGAATTTGACCTCCGTTTTTAATCGCTGATCTTGCTCGGTCTTCAAAGAAAATTTCCCATGAAATAGAAATTCCTGAATCAATAGCGTTATCCCTGAGTTGCAAAGCCAGATTCGGCGGCCCAGTACCGGGAACGGTATCGCGAACTGGTAAATATTCAGGGGCAAACGGCTCAATGAGAGACCTAAGGGGAACATACTCCCCGAAAGGAACCAACCGAACTTTATCGTACCTATCGTAGATTTCTCCATCTGGGCCAATCGCAACTGTTGCATTTGCGTTAGAAGTTTCATTTAGTCGCTCAAAGATTCCTGCAAGTAGCCATGTATCTAAATCTTGAGCGAGGGCACTTAATTCCAAACGCTCAGGCGAATCAGTAAATAACTGGCGGAGGTTAACAACATCTTCAGGCCAAAGAACAATATCTGGATTCCCTTCGATTAAACCGGTCGCCTCAACATGACGCTCAAAAACTTCACGCTCATTTGTGTTTATGGCACGTGTTCCTTGTTCGCCTCCTCCCTGAACAATTGCAACATCAATTGTAGAAATAGCAGACCCTTTCGGAGCGATTGTGCTGAGACCCCAAATGAGAAGAAGGACTGACACGATCACACCTGTATGCTTCCATTTCTTTTCCCAAAGCATCGCAAATGCCATTCCGCAAATAATGACGAAAGCTGTGAGAAATAATGGACCGAGTACTCTCGCGGTCTGCCCGAATGGGCTGTCGCTCTGAGACATGGCAATAGTTGCTAAAGGAACACCTCCAAAGGGCCAGCGATACCGAATAGCTTCAATCAATGTGAACGCTGCCGGTAGAGCAATTAAACGGTGCATGCTCCTTGGAATCAGGCAAGTGGAAAGTGCATAGAATCCACTGAATAGGAAACCTTGAACGAAGTAACCTGGAACTGTTAATGCGATCATCCAGAACGTCCCTGGGAAAAGCCATCC
>CENF01218399.1_pt1 | contig 12169 bp, 7 predicted proteins | sample 361291 | NCBI WGS metagenome assembly CENF01 (sample SAMEA2619399, study PRJEB7988) | marine metagenome | isolation source: saline water (ENVO:00002010), including | reverse complement strand
GTTGTGAATTTTTGCAATTGCTTCACCGCATTGATGGGCTAAAAGAGGCAAGGCAGGTTTATAAAGTTCATCCCTCAGAATTTTCCTAGCGATGGTTTCTCCTTCAATGAATTTCATGACATAGGAATCACCAAGGTCACTACCGGAGTTTGATACCAGTACTATTTCAGGCACCGGTCCACCTCCTTTACGAACCTCTTCTTGAATTTTTGCTTCATCAGCAGTTTGGATGGCTAGGGAGCTTTCTGTTCCAGAGCCTCTTCTGAATATCATTTTTAAAGAAACGTCTGAATTTACTAAATTAAATTTCCATATTTCTTTTGAAGCGCCACCGGTTAGGGGCTCAAGGTTTTCTATAGATCCGCTTACACCTAACTCAGATAAACCTTTACTGAGAAAAACAGATAACCCTTCACTCATTTTAATTAATCAGAATTTAAACTTGCGTCCCGCTCTCCAAAATCCCATCCGGCCCCGTTGTTTTGATAATTTTTTAGAATTCTTCTCGCAACGGATTGGACATGCACTTCATCAGGACCGTCATATATTCTTGCTTCTCTAGCATGACGATACATTAAGCTTAAAGGGGTATCATCTGTTAAACCTTTGGCTCCATGAACCTGGATAGCTCTATCAATGACGTTGTGCACCATCTTTGCCCCTACGACTTTAATCATACCAATTTCAACCCTGGCATCATCTCCTTCATCTATTCTCTTGGCAGCATCCAATGTCAGTTGTCTGCTTGCTTGGATTTCACAAGCACTATCAAAGACAAATTTCTGAAGTAATTGCTTATCAGCTAAAGATGAACCAAAAGCTTCTCTTTGATGCATTCTTGAGCACATTAAATCAAAAGCTCTTTGCGCTTGTCCCAACCACCGCATGCAATGAAATATTCTTCCAGGTCCTAATCTTCTTTGTGCTATCAAAAACCCTTGGCCTCTGGGACCGAGTAAATTCTCTGCAGGCACTCTGACGTTATCATATTCAACTTCGTAATGACCACTTCCGCCAGTTGTTCCAAGCACTGGAGTTTCTCTTATTATTTTGTAACCCGGATTGTCCGTTGGAACAATGATCATGCTGAAAGCACCGTGACTAGGGACATCCAATTCTGTTTTACACATAACGGTTGTATACGTTGCTCTTGCTGCCCCAGTCGTGAACCATTTTCTGCCATTGATGACCCATTCATCGCCATCTAAGATTGCTGTTGTTTGAAGCTGAGTTGGGTCAGAGCTAGAAATATTAGGTTCGGTCATGGCAAAACTAGGAAAAATTTCACCTGCAACCAATGGTTCTAAATAGGTATCTCTCCATCTTTTTGAAGCAAATTCTCTCAACATTATTGAGTCTTGTAACGAGTGAGTACCTAAGGCAACCATAGAAGGGGAAGACCTACCAACAACTTCATTAACATACACATACTCCATGAAGGGCATTCCTTGACCACCAATGTCTTTAGGGTGACCCAATGCCCAAAGATTCTTATCTTTTGCTAATTGCATCAACTCAGAAAGCTTCTTAGAAGATTCATCGTCTCTTTTTTCAAGTATTGGTTCTGCTGGATAGACTTCATTTTCTACAAAGTCTTTCACTTCACTTCTTACTTCACTCCAGTTTCTTTCCATTTTTAATTCTCCAAATAGATTTATTTAAGTTTGATTGTTTGGGTAAATCCTTTCAAGCGTATACTGTTTTTTTTCATTTCCACATCTGACTCTCCTTGCAATACATTTTCATTGAATTTATAGATTACCTTGTAACGACCTTTTAGGCAGGATCGATTGTGTTTTTTTATTTCTTTTTTTGTATCTTCTAATTTAGTACGGTAAGACTTCATTTTTGAATGACTAAATTTCTCTTCTAGTATCATTTTAGTTTTATCAGGAGATAGGATTAAAGCAGAAGCGTTATTTCCTCCAAAACCTTTAGCATTAAGAAAAGCTGCTTCAAAGTAGTTGGGGTCTTGAATTTTATGTTCCAAAAGAATATTTAAATTACTGATGTGTACATCGTCTGCAATTTGATCAGTGGACTGAATACCTGGAATAACACCTTTTTTCCAAGTTCCTAAAGACGTTATTAGCTGATCACCCGAAGCAGGCGCCATGCTATGTCCTAAATAGGATTTAATTGCGGAGACAGGCCAAGATTTCATTCCGTATGTTTTGGCGACTTCATTTAGTATATGAGACTCTGTTGTTCTGTTGGCGGGAGTGCCCGTGCCATGAGCATGCACGAAAGTTCTAGATTTGAGTGAACTACTACCAAGAATTTTCGAAGCACTTGAAGCACATTTAGCCATGGTTATGTAGTTTCCAATACCAGGTCCGCTTATGGAGCTTTTATATCCATCCGCGTGAGAAAAGACTGATGGTACAGAGCCATAAATATTAGCTCCCAGTTCAAGAGCCAAGGCATCATCCATTAGAATAGTAAACTGAGCAGACTCTCCTAAGACCATGCCGATGTTGTTACCGAATGGTCTGCAAGCTCTAATTTGATTGGGTCCATTTTCAATGGATTCGTTTTGTAAGGCTTGCAGTTCTAGCATGCGCTTATCATCCGATAAGGCGCTCATTGCATAGAAGCCATCAACTATCTCTGGGGTAATAGGTGCTTCAGAACCACCAACCACAACAAAACGAGCAGAGCCAGATTCAATGGCCTCTTTGCCAAGTTGCAAGTTATATAAGAAAGTTGCACAAGCGCCAACACAGTGTCCAGTTCTTCCCACACTGCCTAATATGTAAGCATTGATGAAGTCCGCAGACATTTCCACCAGTCCCAAAGCAAGATTCTTTGAGCTGGCTCTAGATCCCTTTAAACGAGATTGCATTAGACCAGAGAAACCAAACTTATCCATTTGTCCTATTGCAGCTCCGCTAAATACGGCAACTTCATCTGGACCTATTTTTGATTGTATGACATCCCAATCAATACCTAGTTGGCCTAAAGCATCCCCCATTCCAAAGACGGTCATTTGCAATGCCTTTGGGTGCTGTCTGGCAGCATACAGACTAGAAGGATCAAAACCTGAAGGAAGTTGCCCCGCAGCACTCGCTTGAATATCATTGGTAATAATCCCGTTAGCATCATAGATCTCACGATCTATTTTTCTTATCATTGTTTCAGACCTTATCTTTTGCTGATTCTCAATTAAATAGGATTTAAGGTCTATTGTATCTCCAGAAGTTGTTTCCCATGAGCGTCCAATGGGCTCAATGACACCTTCCATAACTGCTAAATCTTGTAAAACTTCTAATTGATCTTTTGTAGATAAAGTATCAAAAATTAAGTTTTTGTAACTTATGTGAGAAGAGCTTCTACCAGCCGAATTTATTCCACCGAATCCTGTGATTAAAACTAGAGGTTTTGTATTCATTATTTAAGAGTTTATTTGATACTTACCTAAAACACTATTGTATGGCAATATTCCATAATATATTTACAAATAAGGAGAAGTTATGCACCCAGGTATAAACGGGAAAAAATTTCCAGATAAACCAGCTTTAATCATGAATGGAAGTGGGAAGGTGGTTACTCATGGTGAGTTAAATGATTTATCTAATCAGGGGGCTCAGCTTTTTAGATCCTTAGGTTTAGTTCCTGGTGATTCCATTGCAATTATGCTGGAAAATCATTTTTTATTTTTTCCGATAATATTTGCAGCTTGGCGAAGTGGGCTCAGGTACACAGCAATCAGTTGGAGACTTCAACCAGATGAAGTTGAATACATTGTTAGAGATTGTGAAGCTAAGGTCTTTATAACCTCTAAATTCTTGGAAGAAACGGCTTTAAATTTAGATTCTTCACTTAAAGATGTTCATAAGTTTATGCTTGATGGATCAACTGATAATTACCTTTCATATGAAGATTCATTTAGCAACCTCTCTAAAGAACCTATTTTAGATGAGTGTGTTGGAGGTCCAATGCTTTATTCTTCAGGAACTACAGGAAGACCCAAAGGTGTCAGCAGAGAATTAAGTTTGGAGCCATTACCTTATTCTAAAGAAGATGGAGATCCAAGCTTATCTAGAGTGTTATTACTTTACGGTGCTAACGAAGATAGTATCTATCTTTCTCCTGCACCCATGTATCATTCTGCACCATTGAATTTTTGTACAGCATTTCTTGCCGAGGGCTCAACTTGTGTCATCTTGGAGAAATTTGACGCAGAAAGTGCTTTACGAGCAATAGAAGAACACAAGGTAACCCATTCTCAGTGGGTTCCAACTATGTTTGTAAGATTCTTAAAATTTGATCCTTCAGTCAGAACTCAGTTCGATTTATCCAGTCACCAAGTTGCTATCCATGCTGCTGCACCTTGTCCCATAGAAGTAAAAGAGCAAATGATAGATTGGTGGGGTCCTATACTTTATGAATATTATGCAGGTACTGAATTTAATGGTATGACTTTTATTAATTCTGAAGAATGGTTAAGTCATAAAGGCTCTGTTGGAAAATCTCTTTTTGGAGCACTTAGTATTCTTGATGAAAATGGTGAAGAATTACCTCCCAGAGAAACTGGAGGAGTTTATTTTGGAGGGGAAACAGCTACAACCTTCAAGTATCATAATGATGAAGGAAAAACCAAAGATGCGATGACCAAAAAAGGTTTTAGCACGCTAGGAGATGTGGGTTATTTAGATGAAGAAGGATATTTATATTTAACTGACCGTAAGTCTTTCATGATTATTTCTGGAGGAGTAAATATTTACCCCAAAGAAACAGAAGACGCTCTAGTGATGCATCCTAAAGTAGCAGATGTAGCAGTCTTCGGTGTTCCAAATTCTGAAATGGGTGAAGAAGTTAAGGCAGTTATTCAGCCTGAAAACATGTCTGATGCAGGTCCAGATTTAGAAGCCGAATTAATGGCTTACTGCAAACAAAAAATCTCCTCTGTTAAATGCCCTAAGTCTATTGATTTTGAAAAGGAACTGCCAAGACATCCAACAGGAAAGTTATACAAAAGATTACTTAAAGATAAGTACTGGCCTTAAGAATGCTTAGGAATAAGTCTATGGTTGTAGGTTCAACTGGGCTGGTTGGAAAATCTTTGGTTGCTCATTTAATTGAAGGCAAGGTGTCAGTTAAGGCTCTTCTTAGGAACAATAAAGTTAGTTCTGACCCTCTATTAGATTACATAAGAGTTGATTTTGATAATCTACAATTACCTGCTAATACATTCTCAGATATTTATGATTTATATATTTGCCTTGGCACTACAATAAAAAAAGCAGGCTCCAAAGAAGCTTTTCAAAAAGTAGACATTCAGTATTGTTTAGATATTGCTAAAGAAGCGCAAAAAAAAGGAGTCAGGAATATTTCAATCATTACTTCTCTTGGTTCAGATTCAAATTCTTCAAACTTCTACTTAAAAACTAAGGGACTTGCTGAAAATCAAATTAGGGCATTAAATTTTGATTCAATTTCAATATACAGGCCAGGCTTATTAATTGGATCAAGAGAAGAGATAAGAACAGGGGAATATTTGGGACAAAAGATTTATCCGGTTTTAATCAACCCCCTTTTAAGAGGAAGACTGCGAAAGTACAGATCAATAAATGCAGATATTCTAGCTAAAGCAATGAAAAGACTTTCAGGTTTTAAAGAGGGGGTGAATATTTATTATTTTGATGACTTCATAAAAGAAACGGCATCTAGCTAACCTTCTTAAATTTAAGATCTTCATCTTCCAGGCTTTTAAAACGAACTTGAGTTATGTCTTTTAGGTAGTTTTGGCTGTTTATCCAAGGATCTCTAGAGCCTTGTTTTGGGAGTTGATGTTTAACTCTTTCTATATACCCGGAAGTTAAATCTAAATAGTCACTTTCAGAAACAACATCATCTCCAGCCTCAGGACAAAAATAATCACATTCTTTTTTGTCTAATAAGTTGATTAGTTTACAAGCGTACTCTGAAATAAGATCTGCCCCTAACGTCCAAGAGGCAGTTGTGTATCCAAAGGTTGCAATTAAATTAGGAACGTCACTGAACATCATGGTTTTGTATTGTGTTTTTTTAGAAATATCTAATGTTTCATTATCAATTTTTATATCTATTCCATTCAGCAGTCTCATGTTGAGTCCAGTTGCAGTAATTATAATATCTGCTTCTAGCTCTTCTCCAGAATCAAGCTTTATTCCCTTGCTTGTAAACTCATCAATCGTGTCGGTTACGACCGAAGCTTTTCCATTGTTAATGGCTTGAAATATATCACCATTAGGAACAAGGCAAAGCCGTTGATCCCAAGGCATGTACCTAGGTGTAAAATGCTTATCAACATCATAATCTTCACCTAAATGTTCTCTGACTTGATCAATCAACTGTTCTTTGGTTTTTTCAGGATTTTTTCTCAATCTATTCAGCATGAATCTTCCTAACAGGATGTTTTTCCATCTGACCAAGAAATAACCTAACCTGTCAGTTGTAAATTTCTTTATGAAATTACCAATTACATCTTCATCAGGAGCAGCAAAATAATAAGTCGGTGACCTTTGTAGCATGGTGATGTGCTTTACCTTATCTGCCATCGATGGGATGATGGTAACAGCAGTTGCTCCACTACCAATTACTACAACTTCTTTGTCTGTATAGTCTAAATTTTCAGGCCATTTTTGAGGATGTATAACTAGGCCCTCGAATGCCTCAACATTCTTAAATTCCGGAGTGTAGCCTTCATCATAATTGTAATAGCCTCCACACAGATACAAAATATTACAAGTAGACTCTTGCATCTCTTTATTAGTTTGGTCTTCTATTATTAGATTCCATAATGCTTCAACAGAGGACCAAGAGGCTGCTACTACTTTTTTGTTGAACTGAATTTTCTTCCTAAGATCATTCTCATCAACAGTTTCATTTAGGTAACTAAGAATAGAAGGGGCGTCTGCTATAGTTTTTGGGCTTCTCCAGGGTTTAAATTTAAACCCCATGGTGTGCATGTCAGAGTCTGATCTAATGCCTGGATACTTAAATAAATCCCAAGTACCACCTAAATTTGATCTGCCTTCTAAGATGGTATAACTCTTCTGAGGACAGCTCTTTTTAAGGTTATATGCTGCCCCAATACCTGATATTCCTGCCCCTACAACTACTACATCAAAGTGATCCATGTTCAAGCTCCAATTAAATTAAGAAGACCATTCAATCATGAATTTTCGCAAGCTTCTACTGTTTGCAGTATGAGGGTATTTATTGTCATAGGGCCAACACCACCGGGTACTGGTGTGTATGCAAAGCATTTATCCATCAATGGCTCTAAATCTACATCCCCGCATTGCTCTGGGTGGTAACCCGCATCAATAATTACAGCTCCATCTTTGACCCATTCAGCTTTTACGAATTTTGGAATACCAACAGCCCCAACAACAATGTCAGCTTTTAAGACATGCTCTTTAAGATCTGAGGTTCTAGAGTGACATATAGTTACAGTGGCATTTTTATTCAACAACATCATGGCCATTGGTTTACCTAAGATGGGACTTCTACCTATAACTACAGCATGTTTACCAGATATATCAATCTCATATTTTTCCAGTAACCGCATTATCCCTTGTGGAGTACAAGAACCAAATGCAGGTTCATTCATAACCATTTTTCCAAAACCTAAACTAGTAACACCATCTACATCTTTTTTTATATCAATTGCATCAAAACAGAGTCTTTCATCAATTTGTTCAGGTACTGGGTGTTGAAGAAGTATCCCATGGACTTCAGGATTTTTATTTAATTTATTTATTTCATCCAAAAGTTCTAGTGTTGTAGTTTTTTGATCAAGTTCAACCTTTATTGATTTCATACCAACCCTTTCGCAGGCATTGCCTTTCATCTTCACGTAAGTGCCTGAAGCGGGATCAGACCCAACTAAAATAGTTGCCAGTATCGGAACAAAACCTTTGGTTTCTTTTATTTTTTGCACTCTTTCTAGAAGTTTCTGTTCTGTGGATTGAGCTAAAGTTTTTCCGTCCAATGTTATTGACATAATGACATTCTCTCATGCAGATTCTCTTGCTCAAAGAAAATTCATTCTTAAAGAAAAAATTGTATATTCCTAGGTTGACAATTTAACATTAAAAGTTTAGCTAAAATGAGTTATAAAAATAACTATATATTATCTGGTGTTTTTATTGATAAGGCTGTAAGTTAAGCTTATTAGTGAGTTCTTTTAAGAGAGTCTCATTTTATTTCAGCTGATGAAGTTGGCTGAAGGGGGAGTTAAAATTTTTTAACTTAATTAATAAATAATATATGGGGAAATCATGATTTTAGAAAAATTATTGAAAATAACAATCCCTCTAACTCTTGCTTTATCATTTTCAGTCTTTGCTGCAGATGATGACAAGGATGTTGAGGAAGTAGTTGTTACTGGTTCTTATATTAGTAAAAGTAATCAAAATCAATCGGTTCCGGTTGATGTGATTGGTTCTGCAGACTTAACTGCTGCTGGAAACCCAAGCATTACTGATCTAATACTCAATTTACCTTCCATGTCCGGAAGTCATAACCAACAAGACCAATTCCAAGGAAGTGGTGTTGCTACGGGTATGAAAAATATTAATATCAGAGGTATGGGTTCAGACAGAGGCCTAGTTCTTTTAAATGGTAAAAGAATTGCTGCTGCCGGAGTGCGTTCTTCTAAATCAGCAGTCTATCCTGTTGACGTTGGAAATTTCCCAATGATTGCAATGGACAGATTGGAACTCTTAAAAAATGGTGGTGCTGTAACTTACGGCTCTGATGCTGTAACTGGTGTATTAAACTTCATAACAAGAAAAGGTTTTGATGGCTTTGAAGTAACTGCTAGCACTTCTGATTACGACGGTAGTGACGATGGAGATCAAAATCTTGGGCTAATTTGGGGTACATCAAGTGGAGGAAACTCCTTAATGATGGCCTTTGAATACGACAAAAAAGGAAGACTGCCAGTTTGGAAAAGAAGTTTTGTAGATTACGGTGATCCAGCAGCAGGCGGTTGGCCTTTGGGAACTTCTTCTTTTGGTAACCCAGGTGCTTACGGAACAGCCAAAGGCTGGCCGGGTACTCTATACGGAGGTTTAACTCCGGATCCTAAGTGCGGATATAGCAGTGAATACACAAGTTCATTTGCTCTTAGCCTTGGAAGGTGTGGATATAATTACACTCCTTTCTTCAACTTGATAGATGAACAAGAGCGTCTAAAATTCTTTACTCAATTTGAATTTCAAGTTGATGATACTACTGAAGTTTATGGGGATATCCTTTTTTCAAAACTAGAAGGTTGGTATAACACTTCTCCTAGTTTCCCTCATACAAATCCAGGATCTTCTAATTACTGTACTAACACAGATGGCAATCTTAGCTGTACTTCTGCTGTCCCGTACTTTAATTTTGTACCGCTTTACAACCCGGGTGCAATCGATTTTCTTGCTGGTTTAGATCCTGCTAAAAGGGCAGAGTTTGAAGCTGCCGGAGGTATCCAATGGTGGGGAAGGACTCTAGCAACAGCTGGACCTTCTCAAAGCGGAAAACGTTACCATGAAACTGCTCGTTTTTTAACAGGAGTTAGAAAACAACTTGGTGATGTTGATATGGATGCTTCAGTAACTTACACGAACCATACAGTAGATGGTTACACATACGACCCTTTAGCTGCCAGAGTTCAAGATGCATTATCTGGTCTTTCTGGTCATGATTGTCCTAGAGTCGGAAACGACCCTTGGGCTTCGGCAAATGACTCATTGCGTGGTAATACTGCGGTCGGATGTTATTTTTACAATCCCTTTGGATCGGCAATAGATGCTGCTCCTGGAAGTGCTTTGTATAATGATCCTTCTGTTAAAAGATACTACGATGGATTGTCTTCTAGCATAACTCAAGTAGAACAACTTATTTCAGAAGTCATTTTTAATGGTGTATCTGATATGGAGATGGCTGGAGGAAACGTCGCTTGGGCTGCGGGATATCAATACAGATGGTGGGACAGTAAGTCTGATCCAACTGGAGATAACCGAGTGGATGGTCCACAAAGATCTCCTTTTGTGTTTTTGGGTGTTGAGACTAATAGCTATATTGAAACTAGAGTTCACTCATTATTCGGTGAAGTAAATTTACCGATTTCAGACGCTGCTAATGTAGAACTAGGTATTCGTCATGAAGATTACGGAGCAGATAGTGTTACTAAACCTAAATTTGCTTTGCTATTGGACCTTAGTGAGAAGACAACTTTCAGAGCTTCTTATGAGCAAACATTCAGGGTCCCAACTATGCCAACTCAGGAAACAACTTCTTTAGAGTTGTACGCCCCTGCAGGAGAGTACATTCAAATAAAAACTCCTATCCCAACGGCTTTAGGACCTGAAGAGTCTACTAATATTGGTTTTGGATTTATCTATAGACCAATAGATGGAATGACAATAAACGCAGACTACTATTCATTGGCCCTTGAAGGACCTTTTAATAGAGAGGCAGCAACTTGTGCTTGTTCAGATAAGATAACAGCAGATGGAACGGCTTACGATCCTGCTACTGATGCTCCTCAAAGTATTACAAGTATTATCGCTGAGTTAATTAATGGTGATGATGTTGATACTGCAGGTATTGATCTTGAGCTTAATTACACTTTCGTTAATGACATGGGAGTTTGGTCCATGGGTGGAAACTTGAATCATATTTTAGAATATGAAGTTTCCGGAGCTGCTGATGGTTCAACTTATGATGCTGCAGGTTTATATAACCTTAGGTCTACAGTTTTACCAATAGAAGTTCGTTCTATGCCTGATCTTAAGATGAATGCTTATGTAGGCTTGCTTACAGATGGTGGAGTTGATGCAAGATTATTCGTTAGGTTTGTTGACGAAGTTAAGATACCCGATACTTTTGATTCAAAATCTACTTTCCCAAATATGGATTCAATCGAAGATCACATGACATATGATTTGCATATCAGCAAGTCTTTCATGGATGAATCAATGGATTTAACTCTTTCTGTTATGAATTTAACAGATGAAGATCCGCCATTGGCTCCTCATGAATTGGCATACGACGCTTATACCCACAGCCCTTTAGGAAGAATTCTTAAAGTTGGTTTTAAATATAAGCTCTAGTCTTAGTTAATTCGAATAAAAAACCCTACCTCGGTAGGGTTTTTTTTACATCGAAAAATTTATATATGTATAATTCACCGCTTTCGGGGCATAGCGCAGCCTGGTAGCGCACCTGCTTTGGGAGCAGGTGGTCGCAGGTTCAAATCCTGCTGCCCCGACCAATTTTTTTATGGCTTTAAGTATTTCTAAATAATGGACGACAAACAAATAGTCATTATTGGTGGAGGTCTTCAAGGTCTCGCCACAGCAAATGCCCTCTTAGATAATGGCGAGAGTGTGCTAATATTAGACAAAGAACAAGACACTGCCATTGCGACAAGCTTTGCTAACGCAGGTATGTTGACGCCTTCTCAGTCCACGCCATGGAACTCTCCTTCTGATATTCTTAAAATTCTTTCAGGCATAGGAAGGAAAGACTCCCCAATGGTTTTATCTCCGAGTGCAATACCTTCACTGCTTTTTTGGGGATTAAAATTTCTAAGGAATTCAACAAAAAAAAGGTTTATTGATATTTCAAAAAATGGCTTTGAGCTAGCTAGTTATAGCAGATCTTTAACTAAAGAGATAAGAGAAAAAGAAAATTTTGAATACGACAACAATGACAATGGCACATTAAAAATTTTTCACTCCCAAGAAGATTTAGATAGGTCAGTAGAAATAACAAAGATTCTGAACTCTTCCATATCAATGAATGTCATGGATTCACGAGATATTTCTTTGGTAGAGCCTGCGCTTGCACCAATAGCTAACCAACTAGTAGGGGGGATCCATTACCCTGAAGATGAAATTGGGGATGCTTATAAATTTTGTAAACTTTTAGAAGGCTTAGTTAGATCTAAAGGGGGAAGAATACTAGTCAACACTGATATAAAGAAAATTCTTATTCATAAAGGAAAGGTTAATGGTGTAATAACTGACAGAGCTATTTTACAAACTAAAAAGGTAGTGGTCGCAGCTGGTAGCTGGTCTCAACCTCTTTTAAAGCAAGTAGGTCTGAGGTTGCCCGTAAGGCCTGTTAAAGGCTATTCTCTAACTTTAGACACGGCAGGTTTAGATTATAAGCCAAAGCTTGCTGT
>CENF01061767.1_pt1 | contig 12190 bp, 9 predicted proteins | sample 361291 | NCBI WGS metagenome assembly CENF01 (sample SAMEA2619399, study PRJEB7988) | marine metagenome | isolation source: saline water (ENVO:00002010), including | reverse complement strand
TAATTTCGTCGAGTACAGCCGAACCCGCCGCTGCTTGGAGAGGTGAAGAAGCAAACGTGTTGAAGTAGCGGTGTGTCTCCCTAAATTTGCTAACCATCTCATGGCTAGCAGCCATAGCTGACACAGGGAAACCGTTACCCATAGGTTTGCCCATACAGACAACATCAGGAGTGAAGTCGCTGACTTCATAACCCCACCATGAACCGCTACGGCCAAACCCTGCCTGAACTTCATCGGCGATTACCAGACCCCCGGCAGCTTTTACCATTGCTGTCGCCTCAGCAAACCACCCCTCTGGGGGGTCCGGCAGTCCCTCGTTCGCAAGTATCGAACACAACATCATCCCCGCGAAACCACCTTGGTCGGCGAACGAATTAATTGTTGCTTCTAACTGATCTAGATGCTTTTGCAGAAGTTCGGCGTCGGACAACCCCTCAGCAATTGGCCGAAACAATTGTGGCGTCGAAATAGATTTCACGCCGCTTCGCTCCACGCCAACAGGTAACCCTGATAGGCGACCAACAAGAGATGAATTGCCGTGATAGGTAGCGTCTGTGCAAATAATTCCTTGTCTGCCCGTTACGGTTCGAGCGAGTGTGAGCGCCATTTCGGTAGATTCGGTGCCGCTGCACCCTAAAATTGCCGATTCGATCCCGTCGTGATGTAGCCCGACCAAGCGTTCAACGTAGGTGACAACCCCTTCGTGTAAATATCGGCTGTGGATATTGAGCGTCGCGGCTTGGTCCGCCAAGTTTTTGACAACCCTAGGGTTTGCGTGGCCGACGCAGGGAACGTTGTTGTAGAGATCCAGATAACAATCACCATGTAGGTCCTTCAACCACACCCCGTCGCCGCTGCACAGAGTCAGTGGCTCTTCATAAAACAAAGGTGCGTGGTCGCCCATGACAAGATGATGCCGGTCAAGCAGTTCACTCATTGTGTCAGTCTGTCATCCCGTTGCCAGTCGGAACGATCGGTTGGCTAGCCCAAATCGCATAAACCTCAGACATAACCGGCCTAGATATAGAGCTAACGTCAGAAGACAAGCTAAATAACTAATTTAGAGCTCATAAGGAGCTAAGTGTTCCAGAATCAGTTCCCGCATGTTTTTTGATAAGAGACTTTGGGCCTTCACGAAAGGAACACGTGTCGCCATCGCCCAAGCGGTGGTGATCGGTGTTCTAGCTTCAATAAGCGGTATTGCGCGCCTGGGTTTGTTGGGCTGGCTTTTAGCGAAAGTCTTTCGAGGAGAACTACTGAGCGACCTTGCAATCCCGGCCCTTCTAGTCGCGATAGTCATGGTTGTGAGGGGCTTTTTAGAACACTGGCGCAAAATGCTTGCCCATCACACCGCAGCAAAGGTGCAGCTAAAACTTCGTGCTCAACTACACGAGCACGTTCTCCAATTAGGACCAGCACATTTCGGAGATGTACGAACTGGCGAAGTCTTATTGTCGTTAGTTGAAGGGGTCGAGCAACTAGAAGTGTGGTTCGGTGAATACTTGCCGCAACTTATTGTTGCAGCCGTTACGCCTTTGGTCATTTTTGGAATTTTGGCGCCTCTGGACCTTCCAGTTGCTGGAGTACTGACTGGATTTGCGCTCGTTACTTTGATGGCCCCAGCGGTTTTCCACCAATGGGACGCGGCCCGAAGTCTGAAACGCCAAGAGGCCTACAGTCGCTTTGCGGCAGATTTCTTAGATTCTCTTCAAGGTCTTGGAACACTGAAGGCGTTTGGTCAAAGCGAAGCCCGGGGGAAGACACTTGCGCAACGAGCACACGAAGTATTTAAAAGCACAATGTGGGTGTTGGCAACCAATTCTCTGACCCGTGGGATCACCGATACCGGTCTAGCTCTTGGAGCGGCAATGGCGCTGACATTGGGTGCCTACCGGGTCCAGGCTGGCGATATGGAAATGACAACGCTGTTGATCATCTTGATGGCAGGAATCGAAGTGTTCCGTCCTCAGCGTGATCTTCGAGCGTTACTTCACAACGGAATGATGGGATTATCCGCAGCACAGGGGATATTTAAGGTTTTTGACACTGAGCCACGCGTGAAGGAGCCAGTTAATCCAGTGGTTCTCGACGAACAGCTCGAACCGCGAATCTCATTTGAAAACGTAACTTTTCGTTATCCATCGGCGACAGAAGCAACACTTAACGGACTCAACATCACCGTTCACCCAGGTGAGAGAGTTGGCGTGGTTGGGTCTAGTGGAGCCGGGAAAAGTACCGTTGCCAAACTTCTATTGCGTTTTTATGATCCAAGTAACGGTTGTGTATCGCTGGGCGGATATGACCTACAAAATCTTTCGGCGGAAGATCGCTATGGCGCAATTGCTGTTGTCTCGCAAGACACCTTTCTCTTCCATGGCACGGTTCTCGACAATATTTGTTTCGGTGATCCCGAATCTGACATGGAGGCCGTCCAACAGGCTGCGGTAGACGCCAATGCGCATTCGTTCATTATGAATTTGCCCAATGGCTATGAAACGGTGATTGGTGAACGAGGTATTCGTTTGTCAGGAGGTCAACGCCAGCGCATAGCGATAGCACGAGCCCTTTTGAAAGACTCCCCGATTCTGGTACTCGATGAAGCACTGTCATCAGTAGATGCCGAAAATGAAGCCCTGATCCAAGAAGCTCTAGATCGACTGATGGCCGGCCGCACAACGCTGATATTCGCTCACCGTCTCTCTAGTGTTATTGGGGCTGACCGCATCTTGGTTCTTGAAGCAGGTGATGTTGCGGAGTCAGGCACTCACTCTGAATTAATGGAACGCGGTGATCGATACTACGAGCTGATGGCGGGGCAGCTTTCTGGGGAAAGCGTTACTCGGCCCACTCCAAAAAACTCAACTGCTGTCGACGACAAACGCAGCCTTGATCAAGCAATTGTGGAACCCCCTGACAACGAGATTGTGGCTGCCAGTGGGCTGGGCTGGGCCGGTGCCGTGAGATGGCTTTTCTCTGAAGTGCGGCCATGGCGAGTGAAGTTAATTGCAACTTTCGTATTTGGAGTAACACGAGTGGCTGCGCTGATAGGCGTTGGGGTTCTTAGTGCCCTAATCGTGGCCGCAGTAAAACGCGGAGAGCCATTCGGCAGTCTTGTCACTGCACTGGTAATTATTGCTCCGCTGGCAGGCATTCTGCATTGGTTGGAGTCGTGGGTTGCTCATGACATGGCTTTTCGAATGCTGGCCGAAATGAGAGTCGCGCTCTATTCCAAGTTCGATCAACTCGCCCCCGCCTATCTAGTGCGTCGCCGCACTGGTGACATGGTTGCCATGGCAACCCATGATGTTGAAATGGTTGAGTATTTCTTTGCTCACACGGTTGCACCAGCGTTCGTCGCGTTATTGGTTCCATCGACGGTTCTAGCTACTTTGATCGTGTTGGGATGGCAAATGGCCGTAGCACTGGTTCCATTTTTGGCGATTGTTGTTATAAGCCCGTTCTTGTTAAGACAACGCCTCGACACTCTTGGGTCAGAAGACAGAGAAGCTTTGGGTGATCTAAACGCATTTGTCGTAGACACGGTGCAAGGTCTCGGTGAAGTCTTGGCGTTCCAGCAAGGAGGTAGGAGATCAGAATCTTTCCTACGACGGGTGCAACGTCATATTGATGCCCGGTTGCCTTTTTACAGCGATCTATCTCGCCAGACAGCGCTGTTAGAAATAGCTACTGGATTAGGAGGGCTCGCAGTAGTTGTCACGGGGGCAGGCCTCGTATCTCGAGGCAATCTCACTCCAACCACGCTCCCTCTCCTCACGCTTCTCGCCCTCGCATGTTTCTTACCCGTCTCAGAAATCGCCCACGTAGGGCGACAACTCGCAGATACTCTCGGCGCCTCACGCAGATTGCACCAGGTTCACAAGGAGCCGGTGACGGTTCAATCTGCTCCTTCCCCAGCTCGAATCGATTGGGCTACCGCCGAAAATGCTGTCACCTTCAACAATGTTGGGTTTAGTTATCCAGGTACTGACACGCAGGCTCTCGTGGGAGTCTCAGTTGAAATCAAAACTGGAACCACGGTCGCAATAGTTGGACCTTCGGGAGCAGGAAAAACGACTGCTGCACAACTTATTTTGCGGTTTTGGGATGTCGACGAAGGAACCATTTCATTATTTGGAGAGCCCCTTCACAACCTAGATTTAGACGATCTCCGATCCCACGTAGCAATGGTGAGCCAAGAGACTTATCTGTTCAACGACACCTTGGCAGAGAACATTCTTATGGCGCGCCCCGATGCGACAGATGCTGAAGTCCGAACCGCTATAGATCAGGCATCCCTCACCGACTTCGTCAAGAACTTACCCGACGGGCTACAAACCATGGTGGGCGAACGCGGAGTGCGACTATCCGGAGGCCAACGGCAGCGTGTCGCAATCGCTCGCGCATTTCTAAAAGATGCTCCAGTATTAGTCCTCGACGAAGCCACATCACACCTAGACGCAGTAAATGAAGCATTTGTGCACAATGCTTTGCAACAACTAATGCATGGTCGGACGACACTCATTATCGCCCACCGACTTTCAACAGTTCGTAACGCCTCACAGATTGTTGTGATGGATGCCGGCGAAGTCGTACAAATAGGAGACCACGACACCTTGATCAGACAAGAAGGCCTGTATGCGAGGTTAGTGACGCACCAACTTTCAGCTACCGCCACAAAGCAGTAGCTATCTCATGCCAGCGGTAGTTGCTTAACTCATCTGAGTTGAAAGGTGTTCGTAAGCAAAAACCTTCTCACTTAATCGAATTAAGAAATTTGAGGAACGCCAGATTCCAGGCCTGAGGTTGCTCAAAATAGGGGCTGTGTCCGGCGTCGGCGATTTCAACGAACTCAGCGCCCCTAATGCGATTTGCGGAGTCACTGAGCATCGATGCAGGAAAGATTTGGTCGTGCTCCCCGGCTATAAAAAGAACCGGCACATTGAGGTCATCGAAATCTGAGTGATCAACAGTGAATGCAAGCACCTCAGCAAGGCGATCTAGGGGAGGAGAATGAAATGAACCTAACGCTTGATACAGAAAAGCGTGTGCCGCGTCTCGATCAGGAGCTCCAGACCAGAGTGCTGCGTGTCCCCCCACCAGCGGCAGTTCTCGGGTTCCTTGTAAACCACCGGCTGCAACGAATTGTTCATAAGCCTGGCGCAGATCATCGGTCCAAAGACCTCCTATGGTGTCTGCGTAGGTAACAGATTGAACTCGGTCACTAAAAAGAGTGACGAAGGCAGATACATGCCAACCCCCCATAGATTGACCCACTAGATGTGCATCAGAGATCTCCAGCTTGTTCAGTACCGCTGAAAGATCATGGGCAGCATGTTCTGAGGTCAGCAGCCGGTCGGTTCTGTTAGTCGAGTTACCGAAGCCTCGGCTGTCCCAAGTCACTACCCGATACTTTTCTCCGATCTCAGGAATCTGCTGATACCAGACCGCGTGTGAGCCGCCAGCCCCATGACATAAAACAACAACCGGCCGCTGATCTGCATCCCCCTCTTCGGCATCGCGAACCAGTTCCCAATAAATTTCTTCTCCCTCACGACTAATAGTCCCTGCGAGTAACTCAAGATCTCTCATGTCTAAATCGTCCTTAAATTTCAGATCAACATAGAACCCAGCTCGTGTGGGCTATCAACGGTTTCCAAAGGTGTTGAAACTCACAAGTCCGGCAGTGTCGAGGCGGGGGGCCTTTTTAAAGTCGGTGCCGATGGTATGAGCCACTGGGAACAAACCAACTTGTGTCCATTCTTCGTAGTCAACACCTAACACTTCCGCCGCTGCTTCTTCAAAAGGCAAATGAAGGGTAGTCCAAGCGCTACCAAGACCCCGCTCACGCGCCGCAAGCATGAAACTCCAAACAGCAGGAATAATCGAACCCCACATCGATGCTTGACCAAAAGCATCAACGCCCTCGGGGCGCCCCAACATTAAGGGAATCAACAACACAGGAACCTCGTGAAAGACTTCCCTCAGATGTTTGGCGGAACCTCTGACAAACTCAGCGCGCTCTGCTCGGATGTCGCCAGGAGCGTATTCGCGAGGTGGGCCATTCACATATGGATCAAACCCTTGGCCGTAAAGATCTGCTAACTGCCGTTTCTTCTCGGCGTCTTCAACGAATAAAAAGTGCCAGCCTTGGGCGTTAGAGCCAGTTGGAGACTGAAAGGCAATATCGGTGCATTCGAGCAGCAACGATCGTTCCACTGGACGGTTTAAATCCAACCTCTTCCTAACAGCACGAGTAGTTGTCAAGAGTTCGTCAGCGGATAGTTCAAGATACATGCGAGAGTCCTAAGTCAGTTGGCCCTCGATCATATGTTTCCCGAATGTTTTTGGCTCAAACAAATTTATTAACGGAACCCAGATTGAGGAGGGCTACCCAGCCCTGACGGTGATTCAGGAAGATCATTTCTCGAGCGAGGCCAAGCTACTGGGGTCACTGGACCTTCAATCTTTTGGCCATCCTCAACACCTTGACGGTCCAGGCTTTGATGCCAGTGAGGTCGTGAACGCGTGCAGCCATCCTCAAAATAGATGACGCAATATGCTCGGCGTGTGGCGTTAGTGGTGTTCGCCTTTGCCTGATGAACGGTTAAAGAGTGGTGAAACACAACGGAACCGCGAGACGCTTCCACCCAAGAAAGATCCTTCATTTCTGAGTGATCAAAATACGGGTATGGCTTTTCACGTAACTCTCGAGTGATGTCAGAAAACTTGGCCAAACCCAGACGATGAGAACCTGGTGAATAACCCATTGCCCCAGCTTCCAGTGTTGATCCGTCGAACGGAATCCAAGCTGTGATTTGGCGAGCTGGTGCTATTGGCCAAAGTGGCCAATCCTGATGAGGGTCCGTTTCACGCCCCCCGGCTTCTTTAAATAGAGCCTGGTCGTGCCAAATACGCAACGCTTCCGCACCTAACAACAAACCCGCCGTCTCTCCAAGCTTCTGGCTAAAGGTCAGAGGCTTTAGGTCCTCATTGTCCTCCCAGAGATTCATGCATTGTTGAAAACTTTGTTCATACAAGGACTTCGCACCCACCGGTCGCGCATCCGAGCCGACTCGGTTTTCGACTGCACGGTCAACGATTGAACCGAAAAAATCCAGTTCTATGTCGTCAAAGAAATTGTCGATAACCACGAACCCATCCCGGCGAAATGTTTCGATTAAAGAATCATCGGGGATGGTCACCCCACAACTCTAGATCTCTTGTGCGAAGCCATGACCAAGAAGTAATCGTTTGGATTGAATAGAATCAAGAATGAGTGAGAGGGGAACTCAATGCATGACATCGTAATTAGATCTGGCAAAGTAGTTGACGGCACGGGAAGCGAAGCTAAAAAAGTCGACATAGCTATCGATGATGGCCTTATTTCAGCCGTAGGAACAGGTATCGGCGACGGTCAAATCGAAATAGATGCTTCAAATTATTTGGTCACGCCTGGATTTGTTGATGTCCACACCCACTATGACGGGCAAGCAACTTGGGATCCCGACATGAGCCCCTCATCGTTTCACGGAGTAACCACCACTGTTTTTGGTAACTGTGGCGTGGGGTTCGCACCTGCTCGGCCAGACAGCCATGACTGGCTCATACAACTTATGGAAGGCGTCGAAGATATTCCTGGAGCCGCCCTGTCCGAAGGCATTGACTGGAGCTGGGAGACATTTCCTGAATATTTAGATGCCCTCGAAACAATGCCACGGGTTATGGATATTGCAGCGCAGGTACCGCACGGCTCTGTGAGGGCATACGTCATGGGGGAACGAGGGGCGCGAAATGAAAATCCGACTCCCGAAGATTTAGTCGCAATGGCAAAAATTGTTCAAGAAGGAATTGAAGCCGGCGCGCTTGGATTTACATCCTCTCGAACCATGCTGCATCGTGCTCTCGACGGTGAACCGGTCCCGGGTACCTTCGCTGGAGCTGAAGAACTCATAGCAATGGGCAAAGCGGTAGCCGACGCAGGTGGAGGAGTCGTAGAAGTAGCCTCAGATATTGGACTCGGAGGCCTCGAAGGCAACTTCGGTTCCGATATCGACTGGATGCGCGAACTGGCCAATGATTACGGCCTAACCGTCACTTACGCCCTCAATCAAGCAGACCGCCATCCACAGCAATGGCGTGACCTGCTCGAACTTTCATCAGCTCCCATGGAAGGAAATGGCAAGGTAATAGCGCAGGTTGCAGGGCGCCCAGCAGGACTGCTATTTGGACTTGAAACATCACTGCACCCGTTCAAAATGCACCCGACATATTTGGAACTAGCCGCAACATACCAACACCCGCAACTTGCAGCGGAACTCTCCAAAGAGTCAGTAAAACAGCAAATCCTGAGTGAGACCACCGGCTACACCGGACGCTTTAACCATGACGTGGCCCATGGCTTTCACAAGATGTATCCGCTACTGGCTAACCCTGATTACGAGCCGAAACCTGAAGACTCGATCGCATCTCGCGCCGAAAAAGAAAATCGAGACCCATATGAGTACGCCTACGAAGTTCTCTTAGCTAACGGCGGGAAAGGATTAATTTTCTTTCCCCTCGCCGATTTTGCTGAACACACTCTCGACCCAACATATGAACGTTTAAGTCATCATGGAGCTTTCTGGAGTCTTTCCGATGGTGGCGCGCATTGCCGTCTTATCTGTGATGCATCCACATCTACCTTTATGTTGAGCCACTGGACTCGTGATCGAACTAATGGCCCCAAGATGAAAATCGAAGACGCCGTGAAATTAATGACTCACGACACCGCTGAAATTTATGGCTTGCTAGGCGACCGAGGCACTCTCGAAGTTGGAAAACGTGCAGACATAAATGTCATTGACTACGACAATTTGTCGATTTTTGCACCAGAGATGGCATACGACCTTCCTACTGGGGCTCCTCGCTTGTTACAAGAGGCCACTGGATACAAGGCGACTCTCGTGGCGGGCAAAATCGTGAGACAAGACGATGAATTCACAGGAGCCCGTCCGGGCCGCTTGATTCGTGGACGGCGATGAAAGCAATTGGAAAATAGCTCAGCACTAGATTCAATGCTGTTTCGTGACTAAAGAACCTGACTCATGTTGAATTGCTGGGCCCCGATCGGACGAGGTGACGCCTCTACTATCGCTGCCCGAAGCAAGGAGCTAGAACAGCGCGGCTACGCGGGGATTATTGGAAACCAGGTCTACGGGCCGCCATGGGCCAGTTTGGCAGTGGCGGCCGCCTCCACCACGTCGCTGGAACTCGAAACCGGTATAGCGATGGCATTTGTTCGTTCACCGTTTGAAACAGCTTGCGCCGCCCTGGAACTCGATCAAATAAGCAATGGCCGATTTACACTTGGGTTAGGTACTGCACCACAGACGTGGACAGAAAACTATTTTGGTGAAGATTTTGTTCCTCCGATCGGCCGGACTCGCGAAGTAATCGAAATCCTCCGAATGGTCTTTGACGCCGCGGTAAACGACGCGCCATCAATCCCGGATTACAAAGGGGAGCACTACCAGCTGTCTTTTGAAGGTCTTCACCCTAATTTCGGTTCTGAAGTCAGGGCTGTGCCAATTTGGATTGCTTCGCTTCGCGAAAAATTATGTGAACTGGCTGGCGAATGCGCAGATGGCTTCATAGGTCATTCAATATGGTCTCGATGGTGGTTAGAAGAACGAGCATTGCCGGCACTCCGTCGCGGTGCAGCTAGAGGTGGACGAGATCCAAACGAGTTGCAGATACAACTTTGGTTGACGGCTTCCATCGACGCAGATCCGATAGTTGCTGCTCGACGAGCGCGTGGCAATGTCGCGTTTTATGCCGCAATTCCGAGTTACCGATCCTATTTTGATGCGCACGGCTTCGGTGAGTTGTTTGACACCTTGGTTGAAGCACGAAGATCAATGACCCTAGAAAGCTGTCTTGACATGGTCCCGTTAGAGGCTGCGAAAACATTTGCAGTATGTGGAACTTCAGACGAGGTCGGTCAAGAAATCGAAAACATTGCGCAACATGCGAGTTCGGTCTGCGTGAAGCCACCTATGTGGGCGATTGACCCTCAAGAAGCAGAACAACAAAGTACGAAGATCGAACAGCTACTACTTGGATAAATAGTTAGTTAGAAAGTTGTTCTAATAGCCCGCCACTATCGCTCACTATGTGGCCCTCAGTAACTTTGCCCTCGACGACGGTGAATATTGCCACTGCGTGACGCTCAACTTCGTTGCCTGACGCCTCCACTCCCATAAACATCCCTGTGTGGATACCTCTCAATATGTATCTCACTGCCACTGATGAACCGTCGCTAACCATTTGCTGAATTTCAAATCGGGCATTTGTTAGTGAGGAGTGGTAGGCCTTGAGCGACTCGATGTGTTCGGCAAGGGAATGGGCAGATGGACCGCCGTAGCCGTGACGCACATAATCGTCTGTGAATGAGGCTTCGACGACCGACAAGTCTTGCTTGTTGAAGCCATCTTCCATGATGTGGCGTACCAGTTCTTTTGCTTCTTCCCCGTTCAAAGTCGCCCCCTAGTCCTGGCTAGTTAACAATAGCTGTGTGCGGTGATTCAAGGTTTAGCCTTCTCGACCACCAAATACCTCCCGGTCTTTTGCACCGGTCGCCGTTATTTCTTAGAACCCCAAACCGCGAATAACGGATCTCCCAAAGCAGAAGATGAAGTTCGAAGCTCGGCTCGAACGTCGACCCACGGACCGGTAAGCCGGTAGTACTCCCCAACAATGGAAACATGACCGCGATCGTCGGTTTGGCCCCAGCCCCTTATGGCTTTTGTCGGGAAGCACCGATTAGAAAAGCTGTTTACAAAAACCCCATTGGTCTTTAAACAGCGATGAACTTCATCAAATACTTCGATAGGGCGAACTAAATAATCGACTGATACACAACAGACAACACTGTCGAAGCTGCCATCTTCGAAGGGGAGCTTCGGGTTCATGTTCAAATCATGTCGGACCCAAGAAGTCGCTTGCTTGTTTTCTGCCAACTCAGCTTCATTCATACCGAGGACAGTCAAGTCAGTTGGCGGATCGACAAAATGGCTTACCCAAGAACTCATGATGTCTAATACTTTGCCTGTCAGCTGCAGTTCTTGGTACAGCTCCCCCACAGCGGATATTGCCTCGCTATCGATGTGGGTCACCATTCTCGGTTCTGAATAAAAGTTTTGATCGGATGAGGGATCAACTCGCTTAAAGAAGCCAGGCGGAAACCCCGCGTAGCGTGGGTCTTCGACACCACTGAGATCTGTTGATTCGCCGTTAGTCACTCAATTCCCCGCTGTTCTAACTTGTGAGTTTCTTAGCAAAACTTAAATCGTGCCCAGAAGGATCTTGAATCGGGAAAAACCGTTCCCCCCAAGGCGCATTTTTTGGTTTATCTCCGGGCGAAAGTCCGGCTGCGATCGCTCGCTCATAAATGAGGTCGACGTCGTCGACATGAAAAATTGTTCGGCCCCACCAACGGGTTGGAAGCGCTGAACGTTCCACTCCCCAGAGATTCACAAAACAATTTCCAGATTGCAAGGTAACAAACGGAGAGGAAATATCTCCAAATGAGATTACAAAACCCAGAGCTTGGTAAAACACGACGGAAGCATCCATATCTGCAGAAGCAAAAGTTATAGCGTCGATCCGCTCTACATGACCTAATCCCTCAGTCAAAGGAGGCTCACTGATTGGAAGCTGGTTATTTCTGCGCTGGATCCCATTATTGGTCGAATCTTCCGTGACGTCCCTCACCTGATGAGAACCGGTTTGCACCGCTGATGCCTTCTGCCTCGAGTACCGAACGGCTGTTGTACCACTCTTGGGTTAGCGCAGCTCTAACAGGCAGCCCATGTTGATTTCGAACTGATCTCCGGTCAGCTTGAACACATAGTTGCGGGAATGCAGCAATTTGCTGGGCTAACTCTTCAGCCTTTTCTCGACACTGGCCATCAGGTACCACGTATTCACATAAACCGAGACGCTCACACTCTTCAGCCATCACCTGCCGACCAGTCAATATGAGCTCTAAAGCTCTTCCCTCACCGACCAGGCGGGGTAGCCGCACTGTCCCGCCATCGATGAGTGGGATTCCCCAACGACGGCAATACACACCGAGATAGGCCGATTGTTCCATAACCCGAAAGTCACACCAGAGCGCTAGTTCCATTCCGCCGGCGACCGCAGGACCAGA
>CENF01217169.1_pt1 | contig 12196 bp, 11 predicted proteins | sample 361291 | NCBI WGS metagenome assembly CENF01 (sample SAMEA2619399, study PRJEB7988) | marine metagenome | isolation source: saline water (ENVO:00002010), including | reverse complement strand
ACTTGGATAGAATCGTTTCAAATTAATCAGTCAATAATTCAAAAACTTAATGAACCATTGAATGATAAAGTTTTCTTTGCAGGTGAGCTTTGTGACTTACACCATCAACTAGGCGTTCCTGGAGCTATAGTGTCCGGATACCACTCAATCGATAAACTTTTGATAAACCTGTAGAGTGGGAATAGGAAAAATAATTTACTTTTTATTAAATAGGTAGGCAATCTTATCAGCACGATATGAAGACCTAACCATAGGTCCTGAAGCTACCTCTAAGAATCCCATGTCCAAAGCTATTTCTTTGTACGTATTAAATTCTTTAGGTGAATACCACCTCTCAATAGGCAGATGATTGATTGTAGGTCTTAAATATTGACCTAAAGTTAACACATCAACCCGGTTATCTCTTATATCTTGAAGCGTATCGATAATTTCTTCATGGGTCTCACCCAAACCTAACATTAGGCTTGTTTTGGTAATAATATTTTTACGGTATCCTTTTGCATGTCTTAGAACTCTTAGCGTCTGCTCGTATCCCGCGCGAGGGTCTCTTACTCTAGAAGTTAAACGCCTAACAGTCTCGATGTTTTGAGCAAACACTTCCACACCGGAATCTAGCAGCCTTTCTATGGAAGCTTCGATTCCTAAGAAATCTGGAACCAGAGCTTCTACAATCACTTCTGGAGTTCTCTTTTTGGCTGCCTCCACCGTCATGGCATAATGCGCTGCACCTCCATCACTCAAATCATCTCTATTAACCGAGGTAAGTACAGCATATTTCAGACCCATGATGCTTATTGATGATGCAACTTTCTCAGGCTCATTCAGATCAACCTTCCCTTTAGGATTGCCCGTATCCACTGCACAGAACTTACAGGCTCTGGTACAAACCGAACCTAGTAACATAAAAGTTGCCGTACCGTGACTCCAGCATTCGCTTATGTTGGGACACATAGCCTCCTCACATACCGTGTGCAGATTTCTTTTGTGAACTATGTCCTTAACTTCCTGAAATTTAACTGAACCTGTTGGTCTGGCCCTTAGCCAAGCCGGTTTTCTTTCTATGGGAATTATTTTATTAGCATTTGGCTTTATACCGTTCTTAATGGCTATTGTTCCATCTTCTTTAATTATCTTTGTAGGAATAAGATTGTTCATTTATATACTATCAAAATGGTCTTCTATGGCCTCAGCAAAATTATTTCTTACATCATCCATAGAAACATCTGTTAAATCTTTCATCTGAATTAACTGTAAAGACGAAATGCCACAAGGGTTAATCTGCTTAAATGGAGACATGTCCATGTCAACATTTAGACTTATGCCGTGGTAGCTAAAGCCTCTGTTTATTTTTAAGCCAATGGAAGCAATCTTTTTTCCTTCAACGTAGATACCTGGAAAGCCCGTTTTTCTATCTGCTTCAATCGAATACTGTTTTAACAAATTAATTATTAATTCTTCTAGTTCTTGGACCAACCTCTTTGGGCCCCAACCCAACCGCCTTAGATTAATTATAAAATAAACGACCAGTTGACCTGGGCCATGAAAAGTTATCTCCCCTCCTCTGTCGCTTCTTACAACTGGAATAGAACTGGATTCCAAAAGATTGTCCTTTGACCCTGCTTGCCCAATTGTAAAAACTGGAGGGTGCTCCAAAAGCCAAACTTCATCTCCATCCTCTTGAGTTTTTCTTGAAATTGTTGCCCGCATAGAATCCCACGAATCTTGATAATCTTGGCGTCCAAGATGTTTTATCTGCAATTGATGGTTCAATCTAACTCCCTTGTATCAATATAGGCTTTTTCAGATATTCTGTGATAATTTATAACTTGATCTTTAAATGCTACATACGATTTATAGACCCTTGTGGCCATTTCATCTCCTTCTATAAAATCTATCATTACGTCTTCTGAAATATCCCTCAAAGCAATCAAGACTTCATCGGGTAGCTTTCTGAGTTTAACGTTATGTTTTTCTGTAAGCTCCGTCAGAGCTTGGTTGTTCCTGGCTGTATATTCATCCAACATCTCTTGGTTGGCAGCCTTAGCAGCATATTTCATAATTGCTTGAAGGTCTTTTGGTAAAGACATCAATGCATCTTTATTTATAATAATTTCAAGCGTTGATCCTGGTTCATGCCAACCAGGATAGTAGTAGTATTTTGCTACCTGATGGAAGCCAAAAGTTAAGTCGTTATAGGGACCCACCCACTCGGCAGCATCAACCACTCCCTGTTGTAATGCCAAGAAAATTTCATTACCAGGTAACTGAACTGTTTCTCCTCCTGCCCGGGTAAATATTTCTCCAGCAAGTCCAGGTATACGCATCTTTATTCCTTTAAGATCTTCCATCGAATTAATTTCTTTATTAAACCAACCTGCCATTTGGACTCCCGTATTGCCTCCAGCTAAAGGAACTAAATTAAAAGGTTCGTAGGCTTCTTGCCATAATTCCAGTCCACCTCCGTAGTGCAGCCAACCGTTCATTTCTTGGGCCGTTAGGCCAAAAGGAATTGCTGTAAAAAACTGAGATGATTTAACTTTGCCCGTCCAGTAATAAGAAGCGCCATGACCCAACTGCACATTTCCTTGAGAAACGGCATCAAAGACACCCATAGCAGGAACCAGCTCTCCTGCTCCATAAACTTTTATTTTCATTTGGCCACAACTCATCTCATCAACATACTGGGAAAAATTCTCTCCTGCCATTCCTAATCCAGGGAAGTTCTTTGGCCAAGTGGTGACCATGTTCCACTTATAACTTTTTCCTCCGTTAGATAAACACGTGTCATCTGACGCAGCCTTTTCTGCCTCAGAACAGGACACCATAACAACAAGAACTCCTATTAAAATTGCATATATTTTCATTAAATTTCCTTTTTCTACATTGATCTAAGTTTAGCGTATGAAACCATTAGCCACTTAGTTTTACCTTTATTAAAACTCACTTCAACTCTTGCATTTGCTCCTTGCCCTTCGTAATTTAAAATTACTCCCTCTCCAAAGACTTCATGAGAGACAGTCTGCCCAAGTTTAAAATCTGTATCAGGCACTTCCCCAGAAACGGGAGATTTTGATCTCGGTTGTTGCCGAGGTATGTTTCCACCGGTACGGACCTCCATGGTTAACTCGGCGGGGATCTCTCTTAAGAACCTTGATGGTGGGTTAAAATTTTCTGTTCCATAAAGATTTCTCATTTCCGCATGAACAATAAATAATTTCTCCATTGCTCGGGTCATTCCTACATAACAGAGTCTTCTCTCTTCCTGCAATTGTCCGGGCTCTTCAATCGATAGCTTGTGCGGGAAGAGTCCTTCTTCAAAACCTGTTATAAAAACTAAAGGAAATTCGAGACCTTTAGCCGAATGAAGAGTCATGAGCTGAATTGCCGCCTCATGCTCTGCTGCCTGAGTATCACCTGCATCCAATGCAGCATGGTCAATAAAAAGCTTCAATTCAGTGGTCTCTTCTTCGCCTTGAGGAGATTCAAAATCAGCTGCTGCTGTTACAAGTTCTCCTAAATTTTCTACTCTTGTTCTTCCCTTCTCTCCGGCTTCTTTTTTATGGTATTCAATGAGGCCGCTTCTTTGAATGACGTGGTCCACCATATCTTTAAATAATAAGTCTTCGGTTTCTTCTTCTAGCTTGTCAAAATCAGACATGAAGCCCTGAACAGACTGAGCAGCTCTCGGAGTGAGTCCTTCAGTTTCTAAAAGATCCTCTGCTGCCTTCCAAAGAGAAGATGCATTTTTAAGTGCTCTGGCTCTTATGACATCAATTGTTTTGGCTCCTATTCCTCTTGGAGGTATATTTATAACTCTTTCAAAAGCTGCATCGTCTTCTCTACCAAAGACCAGTCGCAAGTAGCCCATGGCATTCTTTATTTCTGCTCTTTCGTAGAACCTTAACCCGCCGTATATTTTGTAGGGCAGCCCTTCTCTTAAAATGGCCTCTTCTAGAACTCTTGATTGAGCATTTGATCTGTAAAGTATGGCAACTTCATCAAGATTCCTTCCCTGGCTCATCCAGGTCTGAATGCTGCCTACCACGTACCTGGCTTCATCATCTTCGTTATAAGCAGAGTAGATAGAAATTTGTTCCCCTTCTTTTTGTTCAGTCCAAAGGTCCTTCCCCATTCGTCCTTGGTTATTCTTGATAACCGCATTTGCTGCACTCAGAATAATTTCAGTAGACCTGTAATTTTGTTCAAGCTTAACCACCTCCGTGCCGGCGTAATCTTTAGTAAATCTATTAATATTTTCACTCTTTGCTCCCCTCCATCCATAGATAGATTGGTCATCATCCCCTACGGACATAATATGACTACCGGCATTGGTTAATAGTCTTAAAAACTGATATTGAACTTCATTTGTATCTTGAAATTCATCAACAAGAATATGTTGAAATCTTCTTTGGTAATGCTCAAGTATCTGTTCATTATGACGAAGCAACATGTAAGACCTTAATAAGAGTTCTCCAAAATCAACCAGGCTCTCTCTTTCACACAATTCTTCATAGGCCGTATAAACTTGATTCATCTTTTCAGCAAAATAATCATCACCTACTTCAACATCTTTGGAGCGCCTGCATTCATCTTTTTGTTTGTTTATAAACCACTGTATTTGTCTGGGTGGCCACTTGGCATCATCTAGACCTAAGGATTTACTTACTCTTTTGATGACTCTAAACTGATCTTCACTGTCCAGTATTGCAAACTCTCTCCTTAATCCAGCTTCTTCCCAATGACTTCTCAGTAACCTGTGAGATATACCATGAAAAGTACCGCACCAAAAATTGCCCATCTCTTCTTCAACGATATTCTCTATTCTGCTACGCATTTCACTTGCTGCTTTGTTTGTAAAAGTCACGGTTAAAAGGGAATGCGGGTTTACACCCAAGCCTTTTATGAGCCAAGCAACTCTGTGAGCTATCACTCTGGTTTTGCCAGAACCGGCACCGGCAAGAACTAATAAATTCTTTGATTCAGATGTAACCGCCTGCCTTTGGGGTTCGTTTAAGTTTTGAAAAATATCAGATACATCCACGAGCGTATTCTATATAAGAATGGGATTTTTTAATTAAGTAAGTTCAAATATTTTGATGTATTTTCAACTGCAAAGAGAATGAGAAAATTTTTATCATGGGTTATGATTGTTAAATATTATGACAGACGCAAAAGATTTTTTTTCTACCTATAGTGATTTTGTAACCAAAGTGACTAGCGACCCAAGCCTAGATTTAGAATCCTTAAAATCTTCATTGGATTCTATTCAAAATAATTCAGATATTGATATTCCAAGATTGCTGACTGGGGCTCTTGGCCTTGGAAGTGAAACCGGTGAATTTGTTGAAATAGTTAAAAAAATGGTCTTGCAAGGCAAGCCTGCCGATGAAGCAAATATCTTTCACATGAAAAGGGAGCTTGGAGATATTATGTGGTACTGGGTAACTGCCTGCATGGCTTTAGGCTTAGACCCGGTTGAAGTCATCAGCGAAAACCAAAAGAAATTGGAAGATCGTTACGGCGAACAATTCACCATAAATCAAAGTGAAGTTAGAGCTGAGGGAGACCTTTAAAGATTAGTAAATTCTACTAACTGATTCTTTAGCACTAAACTCTTCTGGGTCTGCTCTTCTCAAGCCCATTACCGTCCAAACATCCTCCAGAGCCTCAACAAAACGATCAATATCTTCTGCTTCGTGTCTGGGAGATATGGTCACCCTGAATCTTTCGTCGCCTTTAGGGACGGTTGGGAAGAAGACAGGCTGTATATATATTCCATGTTTTTCAATGAGCAAATTCGCTGCTTGTTTGCAAAGTGCTGGGTCGTATAAATGTATGGGTATTATGTGGCTATCATTTTCTAGAAAAGGAATTCTTGCAGCTCTTAAGCCCTGCCTAATTCGGTCAGAATTGGATCTAATGTTGGCTCTAAGTTCATCTGACTCTTTGGCCAGCTCAATGCTCTTTATGGAAGCAGCAGCAATTGACGGATTCATGGAAGAGGTAAAAATGAACCCTGGCGCAAAACTTCTAATGTAATCAATTATGTCTGAATTGGCAGCTACGTAGCCACCCATTTGGCCAAACGACTTTGAAAGCGTTCCATTGATGATATCGATTCTATCTTCAAGCCCTAGCTCGGCGGTAATGCCTCTGCCTTCTGGTCCATAGAGTCCTACAGAGTGGACTTCATCTAGGTAAGTCAGTGCATTATATTCTTCTGCCAACGCTACAATCTTGGCTATTGGTGACCTCATGCCTTCCATAGAATATAAAGATTCAAAGACAATTAATTTTGGAGTGTCAGCATTTGAAGTCTTAAGAAGTTCCTCTAAATGATCTGTATCGTTGTGCCTAAAAACGTGACAAATAGCATCGGCATTTTTTATGCCTTGTATTAAAGAAGCGTGATTAAGCTCGTCAGAGTAAACCTCGACACCTTCTAGATTTTTGCACAATGTCCAAAGAGACGACTGATTGGCTGTGTAAGCTGAAGGAAATAATAAACTTGCTTCTTTCTTGTGCAAATCTGCCAAAAGACTTTCTAGATCAACGTGGTAAGTCGAAGTCCCTGAAATATTCCTTGTACCACCCGATCCTGTTCCTAATTCATTGATAACATCTATGGATACCTTTGTTACCTCTGGATGCTGGCTTAGGTTTAAGTAGTCATTACTGCACCAAACCTCTACTTCTCTTTCCTTCCCCTCAAACCTTTCAGTTGCCTTGGGAAAACTGGATTGATTCCTGTTGATAGCCCTAAATTTTCTATAGAGCCCTTGAGATTTAAGAGAGATTAGTTCGTCTGAAAAGAATTTTTTATAGTTCATGTAGTTTTATGATATTAAAATGCAAAAAAGTAAAAAATCAGGCGTCAACAGAGGCGAAATATAGCATACTTGGTAATGTAATTAGTTAGGCGAGAACCGTTCTCATTTAAAATCTTAAAATTTTGAAAACAATCAAATTAATCTCAAGAAAAAGTGATTTAGCTAAAATCCAGGCCCACTTGGTATCAACTGAGCTGAAACATAAATTTCCTGATTTGGAAGTGGAGCTTATTTTTAAATCCACTCTTGGAGACAATGATTTAACTACTCCTTTAAATAAAATGCCTGATATAGGAGTGTTTACAAGTGATATAAAAAAAGACCTGATATCTGGGAGGGGAGACTTAGCGGTCCACTCTTGGAAAGATCTTCCTGTCGACACAGAGCCAGGCACATTCATTTGTGGAACTCTTCAAAGAGCAGATATGAGAGATATGCTTTTTTTAAAAAAGAGCAGCAGGCATAAAACTGATTTGGAGATACTGTCTTCTTCTCCAAGAAGAGAAAAAAACTTAAGTGATTTTTTACCTAATGCCTTACCTAATGAACTTACAGATATTTCTTTCCACGACGTAAGGGGCAATATACAAACTCGCTTCACTAAATTGATGAATGGAAAGCAAGACGGTCTCGTCGTTGCAAAAGCAGCCATAGATAGAATTTTGAAAAGCCAAACGGATGAATTTAAAGTTGGGAGAGAGCTACTACGAGAGGCCCTAAAGACACTAAATTGGATGGTTATGCCTTTGTCTGTAAACCCTTGTGCAGCAGCTCAGGGGGCTTTAGCTCTTGAAATAAGAACGGAAGATACGGAGCTACGATCAATGATAGAAAGTATTTCAGATTCTTCTGCCTTCAAACTTGTTGAGGAAGAGCGACTGATACTCAAATCTTATGGTGGAGGTTGTCATCAAAAAATAGGTGCCAGCGTTGAATCCTTTGAAATTGGTCAAGTCAAAACAGTTAAAGGTGAAACAGAAGATGGAGAAGAGATAGATGAAAGAGTTTTTGAGCCGAAAGAAGAGGTAAAAGATTTTTTTGAAGGTGTTAAAAATAACTCCTACTTTCCGAAAAACACAGGGGAGCAGATATTTTTTAAAAGGGAGCCCGTCCTTGAATCAGATTCCGTACTGAGGAACTTAAAAAACACTGGGGTATACATAAGCCGATCCAATGCCTTGGGTAATAAAATCTCTTTAGATGATTCAAATTGTGTGTGGGCAAGCGGCCTGGGAACTTGGAAAACCCTTGCTAAAAGAAAAGTATGGGTTAACGGTTGCTCGGATAGCTTAGGCGAAAGAAACAGTCCTGAAGAGAATCCCTTTGAAGACATGAATTGGTTGAAACTATCTCATGCTAATAATAAAGACGAGACGAAGAAAATTCTCGCAACTTACAATCTAAATCCTATTGACCTTGACCCTAAAATAAAAGAAAACACCCACTTCTACTGGATGAGCAGCACTGCATTTGAAAGAGCAATAAGCGTTTACCCAGAAATACTCAAGGCCAAGCATGCAACGGGGCTTGGCAAAACATATGAAAAAATTCAGTCCTTAGCTCCCAACAAAGTTATGCCTTTTTTAAACTACGAAGACTGGCTTACCCAGATAGAGAAACACTCTTAAGTTAAATAGTTCTTTAGGCAGTATATAATGTACATTTTGAACCCCACTGTGTTTAAACAATAGCCCTATGAAGCCATCTAGAAAATTTCCATTAACCCGATTAAGAAGAAATCGCCAAAGTGCCAATTTAAGAGCCTTAGTTGCTGAAAATGCTCTCTCGTCAGATGACCTGATTCAGCCTATCTTTATAAAAGAAGGCCTGAAAGGGAAAGAATCCATTGAATCTCTTCCGGGGGTGAGCAGACTTGGATTGGATGTACTTAACGAAGAAATAAGAGAACTAGAATCAGCTGGGATTAAAGCAATAGCCCTCTTCCCAGTTATCGATTCAAGCAAGAAAGATGACAAAGGCTCAGAATCTTTAAACGAAGACAACCTGGTGTCTCAAGCCATCAAACAAATAAAAGAAATATCTGAGATGGTAATTATTTCTGACGTTGCCCTAGATCCCTACACCTCTCACGGTCATGACGGCCTTATCAATGCCGATGGTTATGTTGATAATGATTTAACGTTGCCCGTTCTTACTGAGCAAGCCTTGGTTCTTGCAAAAGCTGGCGCTGACATTATTGCGCCTTCAGACATGATGGATGGAAGGGTTAAATCAATCAGAGATGCATTTGAAGCCAAAGGCTACGTTAACACCCTGATACTGTCTTATGCGGCAAAATACAGCTCCAAGTTTTATGGACCCTTCAGGGAAGCTGTAGGTTCATCAGCAAATTTAGGCGTTGGCAGCAAAGACACATATCAAATGGATGTTTCCAACGTAAAAGAAGCGCTTCAAGAAGTTGCTATGGATATTGAAGAAGGAGCCGATATAGTTATGGTCAAGCCAGGAATGCCTTATCTGGATATTGTTAAAGCGGTGAAAGATGAATTTTCTATACCTACATTTGCCTATCAAGTCAGCGGGGAATACGCGATGCTTAAGGGTGCAATAGATAAAGGCTGGCTCTCAGAGGAGGCCTTTATGGAATCTTTGCTTTGCTTTAAACGCGCAGGTGCCGACTGCATTTTGACGTACGCTGCTAAAGAAATAGCATTAGAACTTAATAAATAAAAGGCCATTAATTGTCTAATTCAAGATTTATAAATGCTCTGAACAGAAAGGCTCAAAGCACCCCACCCATATGGTTTATGAGGCAGGCAGGAAGATATCACAGCCACTATCAGAATTTAAAAAAATCTTATACGTTTGAGGAGCTGTGCAAGACTCCTAAGCTTGCAGCTGAAACGGCCATGGGCCCTATGGAAGAGTTTGATTTTGATGTGGCCATTTTATTTAGCGACATTCTTTTTCCTTTGGAATCTCTTGGAATGGACTTAACTTATAATCCTGGACCCATTTTTGGTTCTCATCTGAATGAAACTAACTTAAATGAACTCATTACCAATAAAAATGCAATCGCGTCGCTTGAATTTCAAGGTGAGGCAATAGAGAGAACGCGGGAACGACTTCCAGAAGATAAATCCCTCATTGGTTTTATTGGAGGGCCTTGGACTCTAATCTCTTATGCATGCGGTTTGAGCAAAGCAACCGACACTCTTTCGCTTGATAGCTTTAAACTAAGCTTTCTTGAAGAATCCATCCTACCTCTTCTTGAAAAAAATATAGAGTTGCAACTCAAAGCAGGTGCAGAAAACCTAATGATATTTGATTCCCTGGCACACCAGCTAGCCAGAGATGATTTGTCGATTTACTTAAAAAAAGTATTTTCCTCTCTGGTTAATAAGTATCCAGGGAAAATAGGTTTTTACGCTAAAGATGGCGTAGATTACTCTTTAATTCTAAAAACTATCGAAGATGACAATGTAGACATAGCCGGATTGGGTGTGGATTCACATGAGAATATTGCACCTTTTTTTAAATCCTCATCCAGGGGATTTATCCAGGGTAATTTTAGCGAACACTACTTAACACTGCCCAAAGAAGAGTTTATTGTTCATTTAGAGACTTATCTAGAAAGTATGGCAAAACTCAGCGATAAGGAAAGAGCTGGCTGGGTGTGCGGACTGGGCCACGGTGTTTTAAAAACAACCCCTCAGGAAAACGTTAAGGAATTTGTTAAACGAGCCAGAGAAGTCTTTTCTTAGTCAATTATGGATATAGAAGAAAAAAAGAAACTAGCTTCATCTTGGTTCAGGGAACTGAGAGACTCTTTTTGCAAAGAGTTTGAAGCTATTGATGGAAGTAAATTTGAAAGAAAACATTGGGATCATAAGTTTTCTGGTGGCGGTGAGATGAGCATAATGAAGGGTGATGTATTTGAGAAAGTTGGCGTTAATATCTCTACCGTGTCTGGTCAGTTTGGGGATGACTTTAAATCACAAGTTAAAGGCACTGAAGAATCTTCTGAATATTGGGCCAGCGGAATAAGTCTGGTTGCTCACATGCATTCTCCTAAAGTTCCAGCCTTTCACTTCAACACCAGGTTTATAGTCACTGGCGATTCTTGGTTCGGTGGTGGCGGGGATATAACACCAACAATAGTTCCGAAAAAAGAAGTTGATTTCTTTCATGCTTGTATGAAAGAGGCTTGTGATAGCGCCGACGAAGATTATTACCAAATCTACAAAGAGGCATGTGATGAATATTTTTATCTTCCTCACAGATCAGAAGCCAGAGGAGAGGGCGGAATTTTTATAGATCATTTGAAAACAGACTCCTGGAACGATGATTTTTCCTTCATCCAAGAAGTCGGCAAATCAACTCTCAAAGCAATTACAACGATTATTAAAAATCTCAAAGATGAATCGTGGACGGAAGAAGAAAAGGACCAACAACTAATTAAACGTGGGCGTTACGTAGAATTTAATCTTATTTGGGACAGAGGAACCACCTTTGGATTAAAAACGGGCGGAAATATAGATGCCATTCTTATGTCTATGCCACCCAATGCAAAATGGAACTAGAAGAATGAATACCTTTCTAGTTTTTAAGACAATTCATATTATTTCCGTAATAACTTGGATGGCAGCATTGTTTTATTTGCCAAGATTATTTGTCTATCACTCTACAAAAGAAATAGGGTCAGATTCTTCTGAAACCTTTAAGGTTATGGAGTCAAAACTCCTGAAGATCATAGGCAATCCATCTCTTGTTTTTGTTTGGATCTCTGGTCTTGTTCTTTTAGGTTATAAAGGTCTGGAAATTTGGCTAGTTTTAAAAATGTTTCTTGTCATGGGCATGACACTTTTTCATTTATATCTTAATTTTTTAAGGAAAAGATTTGAGAATGATGCAAATGAAAAATCAGAAAAGTTCTTCAGGCTGATAAATGAATTGCCAACGATACTATTATTGATAATTGTTGTATTGGTTGTCTTCCAACCTAGATTCTAGAGTGCTACAACTTGACCGGGTTTTAAGATATTAAAAAATTTATCAGGTAAGCCTTGATCCTTCAGAGATTCCTTTAACATTTTAGGTGGCTCCAGAATCTCTTCATCTGTTAATTGAAAAGTCCCCCAATGCATCCCGTAATTCTTCTCAGACTCAAGATCGATAGCAATTTGAATAGCCTCAGATGGATTGACATGATGGGTTTTCATAAACCACCTTGGCGCATAAGCACCAACAGGAATTAAACTAAGAGAAGGTGAACCTAATCGGGTTTTTGTTTCAATAAAATCTTTGGAATAACCAGTGTCTCCTGCATGGTAAATGGTCTCAGTTTTTAATTTTATGAACCACCCTCCCCAAAGGCTTTTATTTCTATCCGCAATTCCTCTTGC
>CENF01081816.1_pt1 | contig 12227 bp, 12 predicted proteins | sample 361291 | NCBI WGS metagenome assembly CENF01 (sample SAMEA2619399, study PRJEB7988) | marine metagenome | isolation source: saline water (ENVO:00002010), including | reverse complement strand
TTTATAGAGTCATAAATTTCTCTGGCTTTAAGCAAATTCAAATATCGAGAGCTTTTTTTATACATCATCAATCCTATAGCATCAGCTCCAGCAAGATGAGCAACCTGAGCATCAACTAAAGATGTTATTCCGCATATTTTGATGAAATGATTCAAAGTCTTAACTAAATAAAGGAATTCTAACAGGTTAAAAAAATTCTTTCTTACGCGACAGAATTCTCTATTGAAGGAATTTTAAATTGTTTTGGGTATTGAGGACCAATAAAATACAATCCATCTGCTGAAACCGTCTTACCGGATAACCTTCGATCTTTGCTCTCTATAATATTGTTTAATTTAGAAGGAGCGATATCTTTTTGGCCAACCAAGATTAAAGTACCAACCATTATTCTAACCATGTTCAACAAGAAACTATTTGCCGTTATATCAACACTAACAAATTCATTCTTTTTAGCTATTTTGATATCGGTAATCTCTCTAACTGGAGAATTAGACTGACAACCTGAGCCTCTGAAAGAGCTAAAATCTTTTTCTCCCAACAAGAATTTAGAAGCTCTTCTCATTGCATTAATATCTAAATCTTGATTAATCCAGAGAGATCTGTTCCCCCAAAGTGCCGAAGGAACTGAGGTATTCCTTATTATGTAACGGTAGGTTCTTGAAAGAGTAGAAAATCTTGCATGAAAGTCATTGTCCACTTCTTTTGCCCAAAGAATTACTATATCACCTGGCAATAAAGAGTTTCCTCCCCTTACCCATTCTTGCTCTTTTCTAGAGGCGCATGTGTCAAAATGCATCACCTGACCGTATGCATGGACACCGCTGTCTGTTCTGCCGCAAGAGAAAGTCTTTATTGTTTCATTAGAAACTGAGCTTAAAGCAACTTCCAACAAACCTTGAATAGTTTGATCTGTTGTTTTTTGTTTTTGTAGTCCAAAATAATTCGTTCCTTGGTATTCAAGCCCTAATGCTATTCTTCTAATCTTTTCAGGCATGAGAGAATTTTTTTAATAAATTCTGAATTACCACTTCATTTTCTTCCGATAAATCCTCTTCTAATAAAACCTCTTCAAGCAATTCTTTTGCCTTTGCCGTCTGACCCATCTCAAACAAACTTCTAGATAGGTTAATTCTTGCTTCATCCGGGTCGCCAACGTCATCAAAATTATCAGTGTTGGTTTCTAGAGGAATTTTTTTTTCGTAACGAAGGAAAGCTAACAGCAGAGAGAATAATGTTGATCCGAATAACAGTCCTACGAATCCAGGAAAGCTAACGCCTGTCAGTAATAAAAATTCTATCTCTAGAGTGTTTAGAAATAAGCAGAAATCCATCTTAATTTACTCAAAGATTAGTTCTGCAATTTGGATGCTGTTTAGTGCAGCACCTTTAAGAAGATTGTCCGCTACAACCCAAATATTAGCTCTATTATCACTCCACAAGTCTTTTCTTATTCTTCCGACTTGAACCAACTCTTTACCATCACCGTCTGTTAGTGCTGTTGGATAATCTACTGCTGCGTCGCCGTATTTTACTGACAAGCCAGGAGCGTCTCTTAGAACCTTCAATATGGATTCTTCTGTGAGTGCCTTGGCAGTCTTAATATGTACTGACTCTGAATGACCATTGTAAACAGGAATTCTGACGCAAGTTGCAGCAACTTCTATATTGGTATCCAAGATTTTGTGGGTCTCTTTAACCAATTTATTCTCTTCCTCTGTGTACCTATTTTCGTCAAAATCTCCGCATTGAGGTAAGGCATTAAAAGCAATTGGTTTTGTATAAACTGAGGGATTAATTTTTCTACCCTTGCTAAAAGCATCTATTTGATTGGTTAACTCTTCAGAAGCCTCCTTTCCCGTCCCGGAGACTGATTGCATAGTTGTTACATCTATTCTTTCAATTAAAAATTCATCATGTATGGGCTTTAAAGCAACGAGCATTTGTATTGTAGAGCAATTAGGATTTGCAATTATTCCGGGCAGTTCATAACCATCCAATGCATGAGAATTAACTTCTGGGACAACAAGGGGAATGTCATCGAGATACCTAAAGCAAGATGAGTTGTCCACCACAACACAACCTTGAGATACCGCTTTAGGTGCATAAACAGAAGAGACTGAAGAACCTGCAGAAAAAAGAGCCAGGTCTGTATTCGAAAAATCAAATTCTGCAAGGTCTTCTACAATATGGTTTTGTCCTCTTAAAACAATCTCCTTTCCTTTAGAATTACTACTAGCCAGTAAATTAATATTTGATTCCTGGAAATAATTTTTTTCTAAGATCTTAAGGAAAGTTTGACCTACCATCCCTGTAGCGCCAACTACAGCTATATTATTTGCTTTTTTCATTTTAAGTTTTGTAAATTATCAATAACTTTTTGACCAATTTCTCTAGTTCCTAGTTTCTGCTCTTCAGAACCTTCCAAATCATAAGTGCGAAAGCCCTGTTCAAGGGTTTTATCTATCGCCATCTCAATCTGTGTTGCGGGTTTATCTAATCCAAAACTATATCTAAGCATCATCGCAGCAGATAAAATAGTTGCCAGTGGATTAGCCACGCCCTTTCCTGCTATATCAGGAGCAGATCCGTGGACAGGCTCATACATACCTTTATTTTCTGAATTTAAAGAGGCTGAAGGCAACATGCCAATTGAACCTGTCATCATTGCAGCTATATCTGAGAGAATGTCTCCAAATAGATTGCCCGTAACTATTACATCAAATTGTTTTGGTTCTCTCACTAGTTGCATAGCAGCATTATCAACTAGCATATGAGAAAGTATTACATCAGGATATTCTTTAGAGAGTTCAGTAATAACCTCTCTCCATAAGACGCTTACATCTAAAACATTAGCCTTATCAACAGAACAAAGGTTTTTGTTTCTTTTTTGTGCTGCCTCAAAAGCTACTCGACCAATTCTTTCGATCTCATCCTGATTGTATATCATCGTATTAAATGCTTCTTTCTTTCCTTCCGTCCTCCCTCTGGGCTCTCCAAAATAAATACCTCCGGTTAGCTCGCGTATTATCAAAAGGTCTAAATTTTCTACTTTATTCGCTTTCAGACTGGAAGATGAAGTTAAATATTTAGATAGAATTGCAGGTCTAAAATTAGCAAATAAATCTAGTTCAGACCTCAAACCTAATAATGCTCTTTCAGGTCTATACTGGTAATCCAATTCATCCCATTTAGGACCTCCCACCGCACCTAAAAGAATTGCATCTGATTCATGTGCAGCTCTTAAAGTATCTTGAGGTAAAGGCTCGCCAGTTGTCTCGTATGCGGAACCGCCAACCAAGGCCTCGCTAAAAGAAAAGTTTAGGCTATGTATTTCATTGACTAACTCAAGGATTATAGTAGCTTCTTTGCACACTTCTGGCCCTATCCCATCACCCGGGAGTACAAGTATTCTTTTATTGTCCTTCATTTCTTTTATTGAAAACCCAAGGGGCATCTAGTGATCTTTTGATCTCAAAATTCTTGATATCTTCTGAGAACTTTAAACTTAAACCTATTTCATCCAGGCCTTCTAAAATACATTCCTTTCTGAAAGGATCAATCTCGAAACGACACAACTCATTTCCTTCACAAACTATAATTTGATTAAGTAAATCGATTTCTATCTCTTTTTTTTGTTCTGCAATATCAAATAATTTAGTTATCATTTCTTTAGGCAGTTGTATGGGTAATAAACCATTTTTAAAACAATTGTTGTAAAAAATGTCGGCAAAGCTCTGGGCAATAACTACTTTAAAGCCGTAATCCATCAATGACCATACTGCGTGTTCTCTGCTTGATCCACATCCAAAATTATCCTTACTTAGCAAAACATCAGCACCTAAAAATTTTTCTTGATTAAGAATAAAATCTTTATTTATTGATCTTTCACTGACGTCTTGACCTGGGTAGCCTTCATCTTCGTATCGCCATGCATCAAAAAGATTAGGACCAAAGCCACTTTTTTTTATCGACTTCAAAAACTGCTTTGGAATGATCTGATCAGTATCTACATTATCCCTTGATAAAGGGGTAATCCTGCCAATATGAAAGTTATAGTTATTTTTCATTCAACTAGCTCTCTTACATCAACAAAATTACCAGAAATTGCTGCAGCTGCAGCTGTGGCTGGGCTGACCAGATGAGTCCTACCGCCATAACCTTGTCTTCCTTCAAAGTTTCTATTCGAGGTGGAAGCACAATGCTCTCCCTCACCGAGTTGATCTGGGTTCATTGCTAAACACATAGAACATCCAGGGGCCCTCCATTCAAATCCAGCTTCCACGAACACTTGATCTAGTCCTTCTTCTACTGCGGCAGAAGAAACTAAACCTGATCCAGGCACAACAATAGCTCTCTTAATTCTATCGCTTACTTTCTTTCCTTTGACAACTTGGGCTGCAATTCTTAAATCCTCAATACGGGAATTAGTGCAAGACCCTATAAATATCTGATCCAATTTTATATCCGACGGCTTCATACCTGGCTTAAGATTCATATACTTTAAAGCATGAGATGAAGACTCTGAAGAGGCTTCAGGAATTGTACCGTCTATATCAATAACCATCTCCGGAGAAGTGCCCCAAGAAACTTTTGGCTTTAAACTAGAGCCATCAATATGAATGGTCTCTTCAAAGATAGCGTCTTCATCACTCATTAATTCTTGCCATTGTGCTACAGCAAGTTGTAGATCATTTCCTTTGGGTGAGTAAGGTCTATTTTGAACATATTCTAAGGTTTTTTTATCGAAAGCAACCAAGCCTGCTCTAGCTCCAGCTTCAATTGCCATATTGCAAACAGTCATTCTGCCTTCAATTGACATATTTCTTATTACTTCTCCACAGTATTCTATGGCGTAGCCTGTTCCACCGGCAGTACCTATCTTTTCTATGACGGCCAACGTAACATCTTTGGGGGATACTCCTTTTGATAGCTCGCCGTCTATGGAAACTTTCATATTCTTCAATTTCGAAGCCACCAGACATTGTGTAGCTAAGACGTGCTCTACTTCGGAAGTGCCTATGCCCATCGCAAGAGTGGCTAAAGCCCCATGCGTTGAAGTGTGAGAGTCTCCACATACTATTGTCATTCCAGGTAAAGTAACTCCTTGCTCAGGACCAACAACGTGCACAATTCCTTGCCTTTTATCTAAGATATCAAATTGTGTAATCCCATGTTCTTTGCAATTATCATCAAGGGTAGTAACTTGAAGTTTTGCAACTTCATCGTTAATTCCATCCAAGCCATCTTCTCTATTTGTAGTGGGTACATTATGATCTGGAGTAGCTATATTTGCAGATACTCTCCAAGGCTTTCTATTAGCCAATTTCAACCCTTCAAAAGCTTGAGGTGAAGTAACTTCATGAATGAGATGTCGGTCTATATATAAAAGATGAGTTCCGTCGTTTCTTTGGATTACTTCATGAGTATCCCATAACTTATCGTACAGAGTCTTAGACATTACTAATTAATTTTTTGATGGAACTACAGGAGTCGAAGAAACTACGTCAGAATTTTGTGCTCTGTTTCTTAAGTAGTGGTCTATAAGAGTTAAAGCCACCATCGCTTCAGCAATAGGAGTTGCACGAATACCTACGCAAGGATCATGCCTCCCTTTAACCTGAACTTTCACAGCCTTCCCTTCCTTATTAACAGTATCGCCTTCTTTGTTGATACTCGAAGTAGGTTTAAGTGCAATACTTAAGAGCAAATCTTGTCCTGTTGATATGCCACCCGATATTCCTCCTGAATTATTAGATTTAAAGCCATCTGGGGTAATTTCATCGCGACTTTCTGAGCCCTTAGAGCCAGCAACAGCCATTCCTTCACCAACCTCAACGCCTTTTACAGCATTAATACTCATCAAAGCTTTAGCCAGGTCTGCGTCAAGCTTATCAAAAACAGGTTCACCCAAACCAAGTGGCATGTTTTTGGCATGGATTTGAATCTTTGCTCCTACAGAATCTCCTTCAGATCTCAATAGATCAATGTACTTCTCTATTTCTGGAACTAAAGATTTATCAGGACAAAAGAAGAGGTTTTTATTAACTTCAGAAAAATCAATTGAGGCAATGCTTAATTCACCTATTTGCTTTAAATACCCATGTATTTCTATTCCACAGCGATCATTTAAGTACTTTCTAGCAATCGATCCTGCGGCCACTCTCATGGTTGTCTCTCTGGCCGAAGCTCTTCCACCTCCCCTATGATCCCTTACTCCATACTTCTGAGTGTATGCATAATCAGCATGAGAAGGTCTAAAAACATCTTTTAAATTATCGTAGTCTTTTGATTTTTGATCTTTGTTTCTTATTAAAAGCCCTATAGGCGTGCCTGTTGTTTTGCCTTCAAAGATTCCAGATAAAATCTCAATTTTATCGTCTTCTTTTCTTTGGGTTGTGTACTTAGAAGTTCCTGGTTTTCTTTGATCTAGATAAGCCTGTATATAACCTTCTGAAATCTCCAAACCAGGAGGACAGCCATCAATGATGCAGCCAAGGGCAACCCCATGACTCTCGCCAAAGGTGGTCACAGAGAACGATTTTCCAAATGTATTTCCTGACATTTTGTTATCTTAAGCTATTAAAAGGTGTTGGATTATAGATTTTTTATAAGTTTTAGGTATCTAAAACAGGATTTTTTTAAGAATATGCCTATACTCCAACAAAATTAGAGAGTTAAAAGATATGATAAAAGCAGTATTTTGGGATTTTGGTGGAGTTATAACCTCTAGCCCATTTGAGTCATTTAACAGATTTGAGGTAAGCAATCAGCTCCCAAAAAACTTTCTAAGGACCGTGAACTCTACCAATCCTGATAATAATGCCTGGGCAAAATTAGAAAAGACTGAAGTCAATATTGAAGAATTTAACGACCTATTTCTAGAGGAAAGCAAAGCTCTTGGCCATCCAGTTCCTGGAAAAGAAGTGATAGCTCTTCTAAAAGGAGAGGTAAGGCAAGAAATGATAAAAGCCCTAAACGCCATTAAGGGAAAAATGATTCAAGCATGCCTAACAAATAACATTAAAGCCATGGACAAAGAATTTGAAGGCAATGTATCTGCCTCAGGTAAGCACAATGAAATTATGGAGTTATTTGATTTTGTTATTGAATCAAGCAAGGAAAATGTCCGTAAACCCGATCCCAGATTTTATTTATTAGCCTGTGAAAGAGCAAACATAGAACCATCAGAAGCTATTTTCCTAGATGACTTAGGTATCAATTTAAAGCCAGCAAAAGAATTGGGCATGACAACGATAAAAGTTATAGATCCAGGTATTGCTCTAAAAGAGCTAGAGTCTTTTTTGCCTTTTAAAATTGGTTAATTTAAGCCATTAATCCAGCACAATAGCCAGAAGACCAGGCCCATTGGAAATTAAAACCTCCAAGGTGACCTGTGACATCTAAAACTTCTCCTATGAAATACATCTTTGGCTGACTTCTAACCTCCATTGTTTTGGAGCTAATTGAAGAAGTGTTTACACCCCATAAAGTCACCTCTGCTGTCCTGTAGCCTTCCGTTGAGGATGGCTTCAAAATCCAGTGGTTAATAAGAGAACCTATTCTTATTAGATCTTTACGAGATATATCTTGTATCGAAGACTCAGAAATTAAAGGCCACCAAATTTTTTGCAATTCTAGAACTAAAGATTTACTTAAATAATTCGATAAAAAGTTCCTTAACAATAACTTATTATTACCTTCTTTTTCTTTCTGAAGTTCTTTAGATACATCCAGGTTCGGAAGTAAATTCACAACAATTTCTTTACCTGGACTCCAATAATTAGATATTTGTAAAATAGCCGGGCCACTGAGACCTCTATGGGTAAAAAGAAGACCCCCTTTAAAAGATTGTTTTTGACAACTGACTTCAACTTCGACTGATAAGCCAGATAGAGACTCAGCAATTGGCTTGATAAAATCACTAAACATGAAAGGTACTAATCCTGCAGTGGGTTTTACTAAAGGCAATGAAAATTGCTTTGCTAATTTGTATCCGAAGTCGCTGCCTCCTAAAGTTGGTATCGAAAGAGCGCCAGTTGCAATAATCAATGATTCACATTTAGCATGAAAAGGTTCACTTTTCTTCAAATTCTCTTTAAAACCTTTAATTTCATAATTTAGCTTTTCTGGCTCTTTCTTACTCAAAACTTCTACAACTTCTATATTGGTATTTTTTATTATTTCTACTCCAGAAACACTGCATTCCTTTTGTAACATATTGACTATGTCTTTTGATGAATGGACACAGAACATCTGATGATCTTTTCGTTCTTCGTATTCAATTGAATGTTTTTCCACTAGCTTAATAAAATCAAATGCCGTGTATCTAGATAGTGCTGATTTACAAAAATGAGGGTTTTTCGATATGAAATTTTCAAACTCTATGGAAGTGTTAGTGAAGTTACACTTTCCTCCACCAGACATAAGAATTTTCTTTCCTATTTTATTAGATTTTTCTATCACTAAAACAGATCTATTCCTAGAGGCGGCAGTGATTGCTGCCATTAGACCAGCAGCTCCAGCACCAAGAACTATTACATCGTAGTGATTTGCTGAGTTGTTTTTTTGGATATTACTCTGCAATCATTAATTCCATAAAATCTGTTACGGAGGTTGACTCTAGAACTTCCTGATTTTCACAAAGTTCCAAGATTTCTTTAGATCTGTTTTCAGAAAACTGCGTTCTAAGGTTTCTTTCAAACTTTTCCACCAACAAAGGTATGCCTTGATCGCGTCTTCTTCTGTGACCGATGGGATATTCAACCTCCACTCTTTCGGTGCTTGTTCCATCCTTAAAATGGATGACAATTGCATTTGCGATCGATCTTTTATCAGCCTCTAAATACTCTTTGCTGTATCTTTCGTCTTCTTCAATGAACATCTTATCTCTCAAAGCATCAACTCTTGGATCAGAGGCAACATCATCTTCGTAATCTTCTGCTATTAAATCTCCTTTAAGCAAGCCTATTGCTGTCATGTACTGAATACAATGATCTCTATCAGCGGGATTATTTAGATGACCTTCTTTGCTAATAATTCTTATGGCTGATTCGTGCGTTGTAATAATAATTTTTTCTATGTCATCCAGACGATCTTGAATTTGTTCATGAAGGGTTACTGCAGCCTCAACAGCCGTTTGAGCATGAAATTCTGCTGGAAAAGAAATCTTAAAGAGAATATTTTCCATAACATAAGAGTCAAAATCCCTAGGGAGAGAGAAAGCTTTTCCTTTAAATTGGACATCATAAAAACCCCAAGTAGGGGCCGTAAGAACACTTGGATAACCCATTTGTCCTTTTAGAGTGATCAATACCAATTGGAGTGCCCTACTAGTTGCATCTCCCGCTGCCCATGATTTTCTTGGTCCTGCATTTGGAGCGTGTCGATAAGTCCTTAAACTCTGACCGTCAACCCAAGCTTGGGATAATGCATCGATAGTCTGATCTCTATTTAATCCAAACATGGATGCAATAACTGCCGTAGAGGCAACCTTCACCAAAACCACATGGTCCAATCCGACTCTATTAAAACTATTTTCCAGTGCCAATATGCCTTGAATTTCGTGAGCTTTAATCATTCCCGTTAAAACATCTTTGATAGACAAAGGCTCTTTACCTTCACTGATATTTTTTTGTGACAAGTAATCAGCTGCTGCCAATATTCCACCTAAATTATCTGAAGGATGGCCCCATTCAGCAGCTAACCACGTATCGTTAAAGTCCAACCATCTAATAATTGCACCGATATCCCAAGCTCCTTTAACTGGATCTAAAACGTGTTTTGTTCCTGGTACTCGAACTCCGCTCGGCACAGAAGTTCCTTCTACGTATGGCCCCAATAAGTCTTTACAATCTGAGAAGGTCAAGGCTAATAAGCCGCAACCGATTGTGTCCATTAAACAATATCGTGCAGTATTAAAAGCTTCAGAGCTTTCAATTTCTTTATTCAAAACATAATCAGCAATTTTTACAAGAACGTCATCCGGATTAGGACGAACGTTCGTTTCAACGTTTCCACTCATGGTATTTCCTTATTTTTTAACGATCCGACATATCAACCCAAACAGAACCGTCAGGACCAATATAATCTTCACTAGGGCGAATTATTCTATTATCGGCTCTTTGCTCCATTATATTTGCAGTCCACCCTGATGTTCTGCCAATAACAAATAATGGAGTAAAAATCTTAGTAGGAATGCCTAAATAGTGATACGCAGAGGCCATGAAGAAGTCTGTATTAGCAAACATACCTTTCTCTTCAGCCATGACCCTCTCAACTTCATCAGATACTTCATAAAGCGTAGCATCACCATTTGATCGAGAAAGTTTTTCAGACCATAATTTTATAATTGCATTTCTGGGATCTTCGGTGCTGTAAACAGCGTGACCAAAACCCATAATTTTTTCTTTGTTAGACAGCAACTCTAAAAGACCGGCTTTTGCCTCTTCCCGAGATGAATATCTTTCTATCATCTCCATTGCAGCTTCATTGGCTCCTCCATGCAAAGGGCCTCTTAAAGTACCGATGGCTCCCGTTACACAAGAATGCATATCCGAAAGAGTAGACGCACACGTTCTGGCTGTAAAAGTTGAAGCATTAAAACCATGCTCAGCATAAAGAATTAGAGAAACATCCAAAACTCTTGTGTGTTCTTGTGAAGGCTCCTTGCCGGTTAAAAGAGATAAAAACTGTCCGCCAATTGTTTCATGATCAGTAGCCGTATCTACTTTAACTCCATCGTGAGAGTATCTATACCAATAAGTTATAATCGATGACATAGAAGCAAGAATGCGGTCAGCTGTATCGTTTTGATTACTAAAATCACCTTCAGGTTCTAAATTTCCAAGCATGGAACAACCTGTTCTCATGACGTCCATCGGATGAGCGGTCTGAGGAATTCTCTCTAAAACTTGTTTCAATGCTTCAGGTAGAGATCTTAAAGATTTTAGTTTTGCTGAATAAGCATCATATTCTGATTGCGTTGGAAGGCTCCCATAAAGAAGCATATAAGCTACTTCTTCAAAAGAAGCTTTTTCCGCTAACTCTTCAATTGCATAGCCTCTGTAAGTTAAACCTTTTCCTGTCTTGCCTACAGTTGATAGAGCAGTATTCCCAGCCACTTGACCCCTAAGGCCAGCCCCTCCTAATTTTTTCTCTCCCATAATCTTCCCCTCTTAGTCTTTAAATAATTCGTCTAATTTATTTTCAAAAGAATGATAATCAAGCACTTCGTAGAGCTCTTCTCTGGTTTGCATTTTATCTAAAACTTTTTCTTGAGAACCTTCTTTTAAGATTTCATCGTAGACACCTTCTGCTGCTTTACTCATGGCTCTGAATGCAGAAAGTGGATACAGCACCATGGAAACCCCAGCTTCTTTTAATTGCTCACAATTAAAAAGAGGAGTTTGACCAAATTCAGTTATATTCGCAAGTATAGGTATGTCCAATTCTTTACTCATTGCAATATATTCATCTAATTTTGTTAAGGCCTCTGGAAAAAGAGCGTCAGCTCCAGCTTCCTGATATTTAATAGCTCTCTCAATAGTTGAATCCAAACCCTCGTTAGCTAAAGCATCTGTTCTAGCCATTACCACGAAGTCCTGATCTGTCTTAGCATCTACAGCAGCCTTCAATCTATCAACCATCTCATTACACGTTACAATTTCTTTATTGGGACGATGGCCACATCTTTTTTGAGCTTCCTGGTCTTCTATGTGCATACCTGCTGCATTAGAGTTAATTAAGGATTTTACTGTTCTTGCAATGCTAAACGCACCTCCCCAGCCCGTGTCCGCATCAACCAGGAGAGGAAGTGCAGTTGCATTTGTTATTCTCTCAACATCTATCAAGACATCTTGCAAAGAAGTGATTCCTAAATCAGGAACTCCCAAACTAGAAGCAGCAACGCCACCTCCGGATAAATATATAGCCTGATGACCAGATTTTTCTGCCTGTAACGCGGTGTAAGCATTTATTGTGCCTACTAGCTTCAACGGTGAATTCTCAGAAAGAGTCTTTCTAAATTTCATTCCTGCTGAATTATACTTTTTCATAATCTACCTTTCTATTTGGACAAAATTTGATCTTTTAATAAGAGCTTCTTTTAGCTCCTGATGACTTTCTACACAGCTTATATCAGGAAACTCATCTCTGATATGTTTAGGGGCCTGGAAGAAGACTCCAAAATCAGCTTCTTTTAACATCTTTATATCATTATAAGAGTCTCC
>CENF01219870.1_pt1 | contig 12232 bp, 13 predicted proteins | sample 361291 | NCBI WGS metagenome assembly CENF01 (sample SAMEA2619399, study PRJEB7988) | marine metagenome | isolation source: saline water (ENVO:00002010), including | reverse complement strand
AAGTTGAAGAAGTTGAAGAAGTTGAAGAAGTTGAAGAAGTTGAAGAACAGAAAGTTCAACCCGCTATGGTCGATATGCCTATGCCTTTACCAGGTATGAGTGAAGAGCAATTTGCGACTATTGATTCTGGTTTAGAATTGGGATCGATGGATTTAACCGATACTACGGAATTACCAACACCAGGTAGTTTTGAAACTATTGGTGATGCTGAAACCGTGACTTGTCCATGTTCAAATGGTAAGACAGTTACTATTAACTAAAAATCTTCATTAAATTCAATTGATGTTGAATCTTCATCCATTTTTCCATAATCTCCTACCCTCTTTTCAAAAAAATTAGTTTTGCCGTCGAGTGATATATTCTCCATAAAATCGAAGGGATTTTTCGTCTCCCAGATTTTATCGTGACCACTTTGTTTTAACAATCTATCTGCGACGTATTCTATGTATTGTGTCATTTTTTCGGAATTCATACCTATTAAACTACATGGTAATGCATCTGTTATAAATTCCTTTTCTATAGAAACTGCATCTTTAACAATTTCTTCAATTATTGATTTTTTTGGTTTATATTTTAACATTTTAAATAATTCTATAGCGAATTCTAAATGTAATCCTTCATCTCTACTTATGAGTTCATTACTAAAACATAATCCAGGGAGTAATCCTCTTTTCTTCAACCAGAAAATAGCACAAAAGCTTCCGGAAAAAAATATACCTTCGACGCACGCAAATGCCAATAAACGTTCACCGAACGAACGTTCTCTACTAAACCATTTCATGGCCCATTTAGCCTTATTTTCTATACATGGTATTGTCTGTATAGCTTCAAATAATTGTTTCTTTTCAGAAGAACTTTTTATATATTTATCAATGAGTTTACTATAAGTTTCACCATGAACCATTTCATTATGTTCCTGATATGCATAAAATGATCTCGCTTCTGTATATTGAACTTCACTTGCAAAGTTATCGTTTAAGTTTTCAAATACAATACCGTCAGAACCAGCAAAGAATGCAAGGACATATTTTATAAAATGTTTTTCATTTTCACTTAATTTTACCCAATCGTCCATGTCTTTAGAAAAATCTATTTCTTCAGCTGTCCAATTAGACATTTGAGCTTTTTTATACATGTTCCATAAGTTTTCATGTTCTATTGGAAAAACTGTGAATCTACTTAATGTTGGTAATAACATTGGTTCAGCATCTTCTATATAATCTTGGAAATCGAAGTAACTTCCTATATGTTCTTCATTCATGAAAATTTGTGGATATACAGATGCATTCATCCCGCATCTTTTTTTCAATTCATCTTTATCAATTATTATTTTTTTATATTCTAACCTGTATTCTTTACATAAATCAACTGTTAAATCACAGTATTGACATCCTTCCTTTGATAAAATTTCTACTCCCATGTGTGCTAATATCTATAAATATTTTTGTATGAAAACTTTAATAATGATTAAAATTTCGGAAATCCAGCCTGGTGAACTTGTAAAAGTTTTGGTTAATTTAGAGGATGATATAGAAGATGAAATGTACGCCAAAGTGAAGGAAAGTAATAAAGATTACCTTGTCGTTTCTTATTATTCAGAAACTTCAATGACTTATAAAAGTGCACCACTTTATGAACTTGAAGAGAATGATGAACTTGTTCAGGAAGAAAACATATCAGAGCATCATGAATCACACGATTATTTTCATAATGTTAAGGATAATTTGTATGCCATGATAGATGAAATACATTCAGATGAAGATAGTGAAATAATAGATGAATCTGATGACGATGGGTCTGATTTAGAGGGATTTATAGTACCCGATAGTGAATGTGTAGGCATGATATCAATACCAGAAAATCATAGACAAATAGATAAAGAATGGAAAGAGTGGAAACCTAAGAGCCCTGGTTCTATTAGATATAAACAAATGGTCGATAATATAGAAACATTTGCAAAAATGCAAGAGGACGAGTTAAATTTTTAACCTAAGTGCGAATTTTTTTATTAAAAATTAACTAGTGAGTATATAGATGGAAGAACTGGCTGCTATATGGTCCGATGTGGACAAATTACTAAAAAAACCGATATTAATAAAGTCAGTAAATAAAAATTTATGTAAAAATTGTGATGTTATTAAGATTTTTACTCGTGAAGGTATACCTACATGTCCTATGTGTGGTTTAGTAGATTCGCAATATATAGATGAAACTCCTGAATGGACGAGTGGTATATCTGATGATGGTAAAGTTACAGATAATTCAAGATGTGGTAATCCAAATGCTAATCCAGAATTATTTTCAGATTCTTGGGGTAAAGGTAGTATTATATTAACTAAGAACATGTCTAGTTATAAAGATAAACGAATGGCTAAAATAAATTTTCACCAATCTATGAATCATAAAGATAGATCTTTATTTCATGCCTATAAAGATATTGATGAAGCATGTTTATTATTACCAGAATCTGTTCTTAAGGATGCAAAAATGATGTATAAAAAATTCAACGATAAAAAATTGACACGTGGAGCTGTTAGAACTGGTATAAAAGCAAACTGTGTTTTATTTGCGTGTCGAATGTCAAAGATACCGCGCACAACAAAGGAAATAGCCGATATGTTTTCTATTCAATCAAAGGATATAAGTAGAACATCTCAAATGTTTAAAACTGTAATGTTGGGTAAAACAACCAATTCTTATACAACTTTACCACACGATGTTATGCAAAGATTGTTAAATGCATACGATGTTTCCCGTGAAGAGAGATTAAAGTGTAATAATATGTGTTCTAAATTGGAGTCTTGTTCAGATTTAATGAGTAAAACACCAAATAGTGTTGCATCTGTTATTATATACATGGTGTTGAAAAGTCGTGTTAGTAAAAATGATATTTGTGAAAAATGTTCTATTTCTATACCTACTATTAATAAAATTGAAAATATAATAAAAAAATACTTAGAGGATAAAAGCGATTAAAGGGTAATGGAACGTACATTTAGAAAAAAACTTTTCATTAGTACACCGTGTTATGGTGGTTTATGTTTAGAAAAATACATGATAGGTATTATTCAATTACAACTTGAACTTATTAAGGAAAACATTCATTTAATGTTAGATACAACAGAAAATGAAAGTTTGGTTCATAGAGCAAGGAATGTTGCTGTCGGTAGGTTTATGCAGAAAACGGATTGTGAATATTTTATGTTTATAGATGCGGATGTGGATTTTGATCCAAAATCTGTTGTACGCCTTTTAGATTCTGGACACGATATTTCTGTAGCTGTTTATCCTAAAAAGGTTGTTATGTGGGATCAAGCTGAAAAAGCTGTCAAAGAAGGTGATGAAAGAGATTTATCTCTAGTTTCGTCGAGTTTGGTCGTAAATATAGGTGCTACAAAGAGAAGTGTAGAAAATGGATTTGTTGAGGTTTTAGATGGGCCTACGGGTTTTATGGTAATAACAAGAAAAGCCCTCGAAAAAATGCACGAACATTACAAAGATTTAGATTGTAAGAATGATCACCAAAATAGAGATTTCGATGATTATTGTGCTGTATTTGATTGTATGATTGATCCAGATACTAAAAGATACCTTTCAGAAGATTATGCTTTTTGTAGAAGATGGCAATCAATAGGTGGTAAAATATTTGCAGATGTCCATAGTACTTTGGGACACGTTGGTAATTTACCATTTATTGGATGTTTAGATGAAAGGCTTAAGGTTTAGGTTGTAATATATAATATTATGAAGTTTTCTACAATTTTAGTTACTCGAAGTAAATCATGTCACGTCAAAACTTTACACAATATTCTTAGATTCAATATCATGTGTTTAAATAAGGGTGGTGTAGAAAATGAAGTTTCATTTGTTAATGATGATCCCTATGATAAATGTGAAATGATTCAATCAAAAATGAAAACACACGATCGTATACTTTTTATAGATTTTGGTGTACAAATGGATGATATAAGTTTAAAAAAATGTTTTGATAATTATGAAGGTTTAGGTTGTTTAGTTTTTCCGGCTGTTAAGGAAGGTGTTGATTGGAACTTATTTAAAAGTAAAATTAAACAAGGTTCAAATGAACCTGTTCATCAAATGGGTTTACATTTTGATACAGAAGTTTTGAATAAAATTTCACCGGATATATATAACGTAAAAAATACAAGTTCTAGATGTTGGATGATTATGAGTAAAAACGTTACTAAACATATAAAAGATCGAAAATATGGTGTTTGTAAAGTTTTTCCCCGTATGGAAGTAATGTTTAAAAAATTTCAAGAAGCTGGTGTTAAAATTCATGCGTATACTAAAGCTAAGTTGATCATGACATATAGTCATGAATGTGTAAGTAATATTTTGGGAGCATCTGGTGTTAAATCAAATTAAAGAATATAATAAAGAATATAATAACATGTCACGAGTTTTTGTAAAGAAGGATGATCCTCTTTACAAATACGCGATTAACTTCATGGAAAAATCATGGGGTACAAAGGGAATATTTCCTGGTTGTCAACCCATTTCCATAGAAAGGAAACATTTTGATATATTATCAAAAAACGAATACGTTGTGTGTGAGAAAACTGATGGTGTTCGATATATGATGATGGCTTTATATTATGGTGATCAGAAAGTTTGTTTGTTCATAAACAGAGCCCTTGAAATGTTTAAAGTTTCTTTGAATTTTAGAATGAATATATTTAAGGGAACTATACTCGAAGGTGAATTATACGAAAATATGTTTATGGTGTACGATTGTTTAATGACGTGTGGTGAAGTTGTTGGTAATAAAGATTTTTTTGAACGTTTGGAAAATTGTAAAAAAACGGTAAAAAAAGCGATGATATTAAACACGGATCCAATTTCTTTGAAAGTTAAAAAGTTTCATTTACATAAGGATTTTCGAGAGTTTATGGATAAATATCTACCAAATGTAAAACAGGAAATTGACGGTCTTATTTTTACACCTATACATGAACCTATTCGTATAGGTACACACGAAACAATGTTTAAATGGAAACCGAGAAATAAAAATACAATCGATTTTCTTGTAAAAAAGGGTCCCACCGCTGAGACACCTGGGTGTGTACCCGGGCAATATGTATGGAGGTTGTATATTCAAGAGAGAGGAAAACATGTATTTGAATCGTCTATACCCGTGGATAAAATGAAAGATTATAAGTGGTTACGCCAAGGTGATATTGTTGAGTGTATGTATGTGACATGGGAAAATGGTCCAATTTGGTGGAAACCACTTAAGAAAAGAACTGATAAAACCTTTCCTAATAGTAGGAGAACGTTTTATAGAACACTCGTAAATATAAAAGAAGATATTAACATGAAGGAGTTTTTAGATTGTATACCAGAATGAAATGATTATCTTCTTTAGGAAACTGTTTTAATTTACCTAAAGTATCATCATCTTGTATTATCCAATCGTCACCTAGTTTTGTTGTAGACATGTAATGACCACCATATTGTATACCCTTGTGAATTATAGTAGATCTTAACTCGTAAATATTATTATTTATTTTTAATTGTTCGTCAATTTTCACGTAACTTTTTTTATCAAAAGAAATGAAAAGTATTTTTGGATACCCTGAAAATATATTTCTTGTTGTAGCAACGTTATGTTTTTTACCATTATTATCAACGTAATCCTCTAGTGTGTTCCATTTATGACTTTCTTGTATCATTATATTTAAATCTTTAACATTTTGTTTTACGTTTAATATATGAATACAAAAAGGTGTTTTTATTGTATTTTTACCTACTGGTGATATAGTTACTTGTGTGATTTCTCCGTATATAAGTTCTTTAATATACGTGTAACTTTTTTCAAGTATATCTATTATACAAAAGAGTGCATCTTGAGAATCATGTGGGTGACCAATAATGAATCTCGGAAAAATTTTAACAAATTCTTGTAATATAGGATCTATAGTGAAAGCTTTTGATTCTTGGGTTTTGAAATATATATGAACGAGATGTTCATATTCACGTGTAAATTTACAATTACCTGTATATTTGTTATCTAATATATGAGAGGATATTTCGTGTATATGTAACATGGTTTGTATAGCAGAATTAAAGTAACATGTATTTCCTAAATTTGTAAAACCGTGCATCTAAAAAAGATCAATAAAAAAGGCTTAAGAAGAAGACGCGAATATAAAAAGTAAATAAAATAAAATGGACGTTCGTAAATTGTGTGACGAAATCAAACCTACTTTAGATAAGTATAAGGATGAAGAGTATATAGAATTAGAATTCCGTTTAGGTAAATTCAATTCTTCATTTTTTGATACAAATATTGGAAAAGAAAATTTTTATAATTTTTTAAATGGTTTACAAAAATATACTGGTTGGGAGAAAGTTGTTCAAAGTAAAACTGAAGTGTATTATCGCGAAGATGACAATAAAAGGTTAACTGTAGATGAAATAACAGGAGATGATACCCTTATAATAAAGGATAAAGTATATACACAAGATTTTAAACATTTACAAAATGTACCGTACGATATAAGATTTGGTGTATCCAAAGAAATACCAGCTGAAGAAGATGATAATAACGAATGGAATAAGAAAAAGAATAAAAATCGAATTTCATTCCTTAGAAAAAATTTATCTATAGATATGACCATTTGTGATGGTGAAGTTGAGGATATGGATGCAGAAGATTCAAAAGTTTATCAAGTGGAATTTGAAATAATCGATCCTAAAAAAGTGGAAGATATAGATACACTTTATAAAATTATTCATAAAATTAATGATTTTTTTAATATGAGTAATTATATATGTTAGTGTGGTTATTAATTGCGTGTATAGTATTTTTCATAATGTATTACGGTAATGATATACGTTACGAAAATGTACATGTATTAGGTTACAATTCTAAATTTTTTTACATGTCTCATGGTGAATCTACAAAAATATTTGAAAAAATGAAAAAAGATAACTTATCCGAAGAATCAATAAAGGAATTTGTTATGATGGAAGATAGGTTTTTGGATCTCGAAAGAAAATCAGTTTGTTCAAGAACATCGAGAAAATTAGAAGCTTTTGCACTTTCGGATGAAATAAAAAATCAATTTCTAGGGTATGATTTTTCATATCACGCGAAACATCTTAAACAGATATCTGAACCAGATAAAATTATAAATCGAAGTGTAATATGTTCATTAAATAGTAAATAATACGTCTATGTTTAGATAAATGTATTCTATTATAATTATCGTATACATGTATAATTAAGTCCGAGTCGTCTATGTATGTATTTTTCAAGTATTCTCTTATATCACCTTCATGATCGTGAAAATCGTCCGTATAATAAAATGCAATTTCTAACTTAGACATTTTTAAATTATTATTTTTATTATCTTCTGTCTTTTCTCTACCACATTTAATATAATCACATATAGTATAAAATATTAAATCTATAACACCTGAATTAATATCAGTTTTAAAATTTTCATAATTATCTATTATATTACGCCCTTTATTTTTATTAACACGAAATAAAAATAAATCGCGTGGATTTTCCATTTTCCATTTTCTATTTACTTTTGTTGTTTTCTCTTTAATGCTTTTTTATGTTCTTTTTCAAAGTTATTAAATAAATTATTAAGGGTTACTTTATTTCTTTTTGCACTCGAGTTTGAGTTTGAGTTTGAGTTTGAGTTCGAGACGGAGTTAAAATTCAAACGTTTAACAACGCTATTATTTTTACGTGGTGTTATTTTCTTAATTGGTGGTCTTTTGATAACACGTTGAACTGTTTTGGTTTTGGTTTTTGGTACTGGTTTTGGTTTTGGTTTTGGTTTTGGTTTTTGTTGTTTTGGTCTAGGTGGTGAAGGTCTTTTCATGTTTAATGGTAGAGGTTCTTGACTTCTAAGTTCTCTAATCATTTGAATGTAACTTATAACTCGATTGCTTTTAAGTGAAGGAGTTTTTGGTAAAGACATAACATGTCTAACGACGTTTTTTACGACGTTTTTACCAAATTTACCGTAAATCTTATTAGCTTCTTTTTCTATTAAAATTTTCTTCAATTCCTGTTGTTTATCTAATTTCCAGTCTTTTACCATATTCTTTTTTACTTCATTTGCTACCATTTTTTTTAGCACACCATTTCTTGTTACAAATTTTTTATTATTTTCGAGTTGAGTAAGTTTATTTTTGACTTCACGAACATTTTTATTTATATTCATAACGTTTCCATATTTTTTCATCCAAAGTTTACCGTAAAGTTTAATTAAATCGTTTTTAATACCTGATTCATTAAGTTTTCTTCTTCTATTTACAGGTAAACGTTTTTCTTTTCTTTCTTTATTTTTCAATGCTTTTTCCATTTCATTTGCAAGTGCATTTGGTGAATTTGGTGTACCTGGTTTATTTTGAAGTTTTTGGCATAATATTTTAACGGTGTCCTTATCTTCTACCGTTATACCTTTAGATATAGCAAGTGATACGAGTTGGTCCTTTTTCAATTCTCTACAAAGTTTATTATCTATTTTATAATTAGAATTACCTTTTTCTATTTGGTCAAGGGCTTTACATATATCTTCTTTTTTCTGTTTGTTTTTGACACCAACGACACCCAATTTCTTAGAAACTTCGAGTAAAACTTTTTTTGATAAACCTTTACATTTTTTACCTCCTATTTTCATTATACCGTCTTTATCGTACGTAATTTTAGTATTTTTAACTTTTGGTGTTGTTTTTCTTTTAGCAGGTTTTTTCTTTGGTATTTTGAAACAACACTCGTAACCTTGTGGATTTTTTCGAGTTTCAAATCCATCTTTGCAAGGTGGTCTTCTTGGTTTAGGACACGTTGAACCTTGTGTTTTTTTAGAAACAATTATTTTTTTGTCCGCGTTAACGTTTTTATTAACCAAACCTATAGTGTATCCATTTTCATGTAACTTTTTAACAAGTTCTACACCTACGGAATAAGCGCGTTCGAGATCATCGGGGTTGGATTCACCTTGTACTTGAACAATACCTGAACCCGCCTTTCCAGTTTTTGTTGAAAAGATAAATGTATGTTCCTTATATTTTAAATAAAGAAATGGTGATGATTCTGGTTCGTACATGAGGAATGAAATTCCCCACGTGCGTAATTGACGATATTCACTTGTCATTTTATACAATTGAAAATTAGTGTTTGTTAAAAATTGACCTGCGATATTATTGTATTCTATGTCGTTGTATAAAAATTTATTTTTTTGTGTGTATGTATCAACTATATAATTACGTAAAGATTCTGGTTGTTTTTTTAAATTTTTAGAACCTAAAAATCCACCCGAAAATCTAATTTTACCATTTTTATAAATATTAAAACTAAAATTCTTTTTTTCTATACCGTTCATCATATATCCGGAAAATTGTGCCGAAAAGAAATTTTTATCTAAATCACCCTTTAAACCAAAATCTTTTGTATGTACAACACCTGTTTGAAATCTTCCGTATATACCCTTTATTTCACTGATATCTACGGTTAAACCTCCCGCTATTGGTGCATGACCCTTTGGTTTTTGTTTCAATATATTTTTTATATCGATACGCGTTTCATCTTTACTAAATGGTTCATTTACTAAAGCGTTGTATATACCTGGTCTGAATTTACCTATCCTAAGTTCAGAAAATGTGGAAGTCGTATTAGTTTGTGGTATTACTTCCTGTTGTATACGGGGTACAAATGGTTGTACTGCATTTGTTCTCTGTATATCTACATTCGAATTTTGTACGAATTGTCTTGGATCAGTGTTCATACTTACACTAGGCTGAGATTATTCTTCCATTTCTTCTATTATCACATCTACACCTATAATAAAATCTTGGTTTTTGTATGTTTTTCCCGCGTACGTTTTTTCGTTATTCCGTTTGATCTCTACACCTCTACTACTAAAAGGTCCGAGGTAGAAATCGGGATTAAACCTTGGTCGACCCAGGTTGTTTTTAAAACAATAATTGAAAAATCGTTTTTTGAAAACTTCGAGTGGACAAAAATACGTTTCTCCATGACCATCGAATAAGATGATATCCGATTGTAAGAAATGTTCGAGTGGGTTCGTTACTGTTGCTACTTGTTTTCTAATCTGGGCAAAGTAGTTTGGAATGATATTCCAAATATCTTCACAGTTATATTTTTGTGCGTATTCAAGGTATCCTCTAACACACTTTTGGAGAATTATCGGTATTTCGTTTTTTAACTTTATTTCTAACAGAGGATCTGTATCAGCATCTCTAATCTGTTTTTTGAAATGCCATGTCATTAATCGTCTCAAAATACTACCCGAGTTGTCTTTCCAATTAGGAACTTCGTTACCTCCGAGTATACCTGGAACGATCCATGTCATATTTTTTGCTTTTTCACATTTAACTGCAATAGATACGTCTTCTCCAGATACTATAGACTGAAATTCTGCCTGTTCGAGTTGTAAATCACCTTTAATTTCTGGTGCAATGAAAAGTAACGCATCGTGTATAGATGATAAACCAAACTTCCTTTCTACATTATTTGAGAGTGTTCTTACATCGTCAGTTTCGTAAAATTTACTGAAAACTTTCGTAATGAGTGTTGATTTACCAGAACGCGCGATACCTTTTAAAAAAGGTATGATTTGCCATTTATCTAAATCATTTAATTCAAAACAAAGACGACCACCCATGATATACATCCATTTACACACGTCAGGTTCAAATTCTTGTGAATGGAGAACCTTATCAAAATTTGGTGTAGGTATTTCGAACCAATCTTTGCATATATCGTTATAATCTTCAAAAATTGTATCAAAATATTTACAACTTACAATTTTTGGGTCGAGGTTTATAGCCTGTTTTGATTCGTACGGATAAAATACGGATACGTATTTTTCTTGTGTACGAGACCACTCTTTACCAATGAATATACCGTTTCTAAAAGACCAGACGTGTCTATCCTTTATAATTTCTGGAAACTGTAGGTCATAACAATCACCGAGATGTTTGATAACTTGGTTAATTATAGTTGTTCCGTTATTCGTTAGATCTTGCCACAATTCAAAACGCGATTCTTTTGGTGCCATACGATGAACGTAATCCTTAATAAGTTCGGTTTGTCTCCAGGCGCGTGTATTATGTCCTTCGGGTGTTTTAATTTGTACACAACAATATCCCTTGTACCGTTTTATATTAGTTTCGTAAAGTTCTCGTAGAATAGCTAAAAGAGCTTTTTGGAAAACGTTAAGGTTTTCGAAATCGGGTGTTGAACACCTTAATATTGAAGGTTCCGAAGGTATATTTGCAGGTAACCAGGAGGGATGGTGGACGCGTTCATACATACGCGCGGCTCTATAAATAATAGTCCAACAATCGTCAACTTGGTCAATAAGACGAGTTAGACGAAGAGATATTAAATCGTCGTCATCGTTTTCCTCGAAATTTAGAATACCTAAAGTATCAGCACGATTAAACATTAAACTAAGTTTATCCTTTATTCTTCTATATTCACCCTCAACATCAGAGTAATTAAATTTTTTTGGTTGACCAGTTTCTTCATTAATATCGTCTTCGTCAAACCAATTTCTATATCCCAATTGGAAGGGTTCCTTACCGTTATTCCATGCTTTGATGGACCATTTATCTTCAAATTGGGAGAGGAGATTCATAAATGTTTCGTGATTTAATTCGGAAATTTTGTTATCCCACAGGATACTATTAGCTTCAATAGTGTTTGGTTCTTTAGCGGGATAATGTGTATCTTCCATATCTTATAAGTATTACTCGTTATTTTTCTAAGCCTATTTTTGAATATGTGATAACATTTTAATCATAATTTTATTTTGTACTTCGAGTTGCCTGGAAATATTTACCAAAGCAGAACATAAAGTTTCACCTTCTTCAGATATAAGAACTGAACTTAAAAGGTTACCAAGACCCATAAAAGGGTCATGTTCATCATCATATTCATCATCTTCATTTTCATTTTCGGACATTTCAAGGTCGTCTGAATTTTCCATTACTAATTCTGTTTCGTCGATAAAAGATTCGGTATCATCGATATCGTCTTCGGAAATTTCGGAATCAAATTCAACATTTTCGTCGACACTTTCTTCATCAACATTTTCAAGTTCTGGTACGGGTTCAGTAGACATTTATATATCTCAGGAAAAATCAATCCGTGTTTTTTCGCGAAATCATCCGAAAAAAAAATCTCAGCCTATAGTACAAAACAAACTAAAAATGGCCG
>CENF01141722.1_pt1 | contig 12246 bp, 15 predicted proteins | sample 361291 | NCBI WGS metagenome assembly CENF01 (sample SAMEA2619399, study PRJEB7988) | marine metagenome | isolation source: saline water (ENVO:00002010), including | reverse complement strand
TATGGAAAATATGGAAAATATGGAAAATATGGAAAATATGGAAAATAGAAATAATGATAAGAATAATATAATAGAATTAGAAAATGACGAAATAAGAGTTTCTTATAACACTTATAATTTAATTAAAAGAAATAATGAAGATATAGAATATTATTATACTTATAATTATTTACATTTTAATACATTATTTCGAGCAAAAAATAATACATTATTAGAAACAGTAATACCAACTACTAATAGTAATTTTTTATTATCAACACCTATTAATAATATAAGTAGAATAAAATTAGCATCAATAAATATAAAGAAACCATATTTAATAAGTAGTTCAAAAATGAATAATACCTTTATTATTAAAAAATTTATTAAAGAAAAAAATAATATTTTTTGTGATTTTTCAAATACAATTATTATTAATGATGGATATTATGATGATACAAAATTGCTAGAAGATTATTTAAATAATAATTATTTTGATGGTTCATTAAATGCTAATGATTTTATGAAAAATATACATTTTTCCATAGATAAAAATTCAAAAAAAGTATTATTTGAAGTATCAAATAATTACCTTGAAAATTCTAATACAACTGATGCATCATTTGTATATTTTTGTATAGATTTTAAAACAAATTATGAAAAATATTATTCATTAGCAACAATAATGGGATTTGATTATAATAAAAGTTCAAATTATTATAAATCAATAAATAATAATTATATAAATAATAATGAAAATAATGATAGAAAATTAAATTCAAAAATAAGTTCACCATATAGTTTTTCAAATAAAGGAACAAGCGAATTATTTTTTTGTTTAGATGAATATCAATCAAATATATTAGAAACACATAAACTATTTTTAAATAATAATATGTCTACCCAAAAAATTTTAGGAAAAATAAACAGTTCTCTAGGTAATAAACATAATGATTATTATATAAATGAAATATATTCTACAACTGATACACGAAATGATCATTCAAGAGAATATGATGGTGTAATAAATCTTCTAAATTTTAATATAAAAATAATAGATTATTATGGTAATATAGTAAATACTAATATAAATGAAGATTTTACATTTACATTAGAAGTAAAAATAAATAATACAAGATTAGTAAAAAATAATAAATAATTTTAATTATTAGAAGTAGTTAATTCAACTTCAACGGTAGGGTTGGGTCTAGTAACATTAATAATAAATTTATCTTCGGCAATATCAGGTATAGCTTGTTCTCCGTTAGAAAATTTAGCTTTAAATGCAGCAATAGATGTTCCACTTAATGGTGGTGCATCTTGATGTAATCTTTCATATTCTTTTAATGCATAAGCAGTTAAAATATCAGATGGATCGCGATCTTCTCTAGACATATTCATTTGTAATGTAATATATCTATAAAAAGAACCAAATTGTTTTGAAACAGAGGCGTGTTCAGCAGCCTTTTCTTCTGCATTATAGAATTTTTTAAAAGATTGAATTAATGCAGAAATTAATCCTACACCACCAACACCATATAATACACTATTTTTAATAGAAGGATCTTCTACGCTAGTAGCAACCAATGAAATAGATGATGCAATACTAGTAACTAATATACCAGTAATTGCTAAATTATTACCAAATTTTTTCCATGAACTACCCGAATGAGCATGCATAAATCTTAATCCGGCGGCTTTTTCGCCCCAATCAGCAACTAATTTTTCCATATTAACAGACCATGATTCAGCATTAACTTTTTTTCTGATATCACCTAAACGCGCAGAAACTAAGGCTTCTTGTTCTCCCGCTCCAAGATTAGCAATGTCGCTTTGTCCACCCATTTTTATAATAATACCTAACAAAAAAAAATTATTAATAATACATAATTAAAATAAACCAAAATGAAGTTTAATTAACTATATAAAATATGTAAATAATAACCAATATTAGAAAAAAATATTAATATAATTAAGAATAAATTAAAATTATATACGCATTAATATAAAAACTTCATTTCCATATGAATATTCATGTTTAATTAATTTTAATCCAACTAAATTAAATAAATTTTTAATTTCCTGTAGTTTAAATATATAATAATATCTTTGAAATATAGTACCATATGAATTCCACATAACAATATTATTACCATAATTGTTAAATTTTTTTTTAATTTTAATAGGTTGATTAATTGACCATACAGAAAGTAAAATTTTACCTCCAATTTTAACTAATCTTTTCATTTCTTTTAATGCATCTATTCTATGTTCTAATGTAGATAAATGATGAAATACAGCAATACAAATAATAGCATCTGCTATATTATTTTCTAAATTAATTTTAATAATATTATTATTAATAACATTTAAACCTTTATTATTACAAATATTAATAAATTTACTACAATTATCAACACCTATAAATTGAATATTATTATTATTATTCATCATATTTCTACCATTACCACAACCTAAATCTAAAATTAATGAATCACTAGTATAATTATCAAGAAAATCTTGAATCCAATTCCATTTATTAACTCTAGTTACATTAAAATGATCAGCAATTTGTTCATACACATCTCGAACATTTTTTTTTTCTAAAATTTCATAATTATTATTAGATGTTTTTAATTTATATTCAGTATTCATTATTATTATTATATTTTATTAATATTTTATTATTTAAAATATTAATATCAATTTTAAAAAAATAAACCATAAATGATAATAAAAAAAAAATAGGTAATTAATAAATAAATTATTAATTTATAAAATATATTTAAAAAGATATTAATACATCATTATTATTAATGGTTGCAATAGGAATAGATTTAGGAACAACTTATTCATGTGTTGCTGTATGGACAAATGATAGATGTGAAATAATTGCAAATGATCAAGGTAGTAGAACTACACCATCTTATGTTGCTTTTACTGAAACCGATAGATTAATTGGTAATGCAGCAAAAAATCAATCTTCTAATAATCCTGAAAATACAATTTTTGATTCAAAACGTCTAATAGGTAGAAATTTTAGTGATTCTGCAACTCAAAATGATATAAAACATTTTCCATTTAATGTAATTGATAAAAATAATAAACCAGTAATTACTGCACAATATAAAAATGAAGAAAAGCATTTTCAACCTGAAGAAATATCCTCTATGATTTTAGTAAAAATGAAAGAAACTGCTGAAGAATTTCTAGGAGAAACAGTTGATAGTGCAGTAATTACAGTTCCAGCATATTTTAATGATTCACAAAGACAATCAACAAAAGATGCGGGTACAATAGCAGGGCTAAATGTGTTAAGAATTATTAATGAACCAACTGCTGCTGCAATTGCATATGGACTAGATAATAAAGATAGTACTGAAGAAAAAAATATTCTTATTTATGATTTAGGTGGTGGTACATTTGATGTAACACTTCTTACTATAGAAGATGGTGTTTTTGAAGTAAAAGCAACTGCAGGTGATACTAGATTAGGTGGAGAAGATTTTGATACAAGATTAGTACAACATTTTACACAAGATTTTAAAAGAAAACATAAAAAAGATATTACAGAAAATAAACGTTCATTAAGAAGATTACGAACTGCATGTGAAAATCTAAAAAAAACATTATCATCATCAACACAAGCAACACTTGAAATTGATAGTTTATTTGAAGGTATTGATTATACAAGTAATATTACACGTGCAAGATTTGAAGAATTATGTGGTGATTTATTTAGAAAAACCTTTGAACCGGTTGAAAAAGTAATTAAAGACTCTAATATTAGCAAATCAAAAATAGATGAAGTAGTTTTAGTAGGTGGCTCAACACGTATTCCAAAAATTCAAAGTCAACTTATAAATTTTTTCAATGGTAAATCATTAAATAAATCTATTAATCCAGATGAAGCGGTTGCTTATGGTGCTGCTGTTCAAGCAGCATTACTTTCTGGTGTAAAAGATAAAAAAATAGATGATCTTCTACTTCTTGATGTAGCACCTTTATCATTAGGAGTTGAAACAAGTGGAGGGGTAATGACTAAAATTATCGAACGTAACTCTACTATTCCAACTAAAAAATCACAAACATTTAGTACATATTCAGATAATCAACCAGCAGTAACAATTCAAGTTTTTGAAGGAGAAAGACAATTTACAAAAGATAATAATAAATTAGGAGAATTTACACTACAAGGAATTCCACCTATGCCTAGAGGTGTCCCGCAAATTGAAATTTCGTATGATTTAGATTCTAATGGTATTCTTACTGTCTCAGCAATTGAAAAATCAACAGGTAAATCAGATGAAATACAAGTAACAAATGATAAAGGTAGACTTTCTAAAGAAGATATTGAAAAAATGTTAGCAGATGCTGAACAATTTAAAGATGATGATAATAAAGCAAAAGAAATAATTGATTCGCGTAATAATTATGAAAGTCTACTTTATCAAATGAAATCTACTCTATCTGATGAAAAAATAGCCTCCATTATTGATGAAAATACAAAAACCGAATTAACTGAAATTATTGAAGAAAACACAAAATGGCTAGATACAAATCAAATGGCATCTAAAGAAGAATATGATTCAAAAACAAAAGAATTACAAGAAAAAATGAAACCTTTACAAGAAAAATTAATGTCTAATATGCCAGACATGTCTAATATGCCAGACATGTCTAATATGCCTGACATGTCTAATATGCCAGACATGTCTAATATGCCTGGCATGTCTAATATGCCAAATGATAAAACAAGCCAGGAAAGTGAAAAATTTGTTGATATTGCAGACGTAGACTAACTATAAAATAATCTAGATAAATATGTTATTATAACACTAACAACCACACTAATAAATATAACTGAAGTTACTGTAATATTATAATTATCATAATCTTTAATTGTAACTGGACTTCTTAATGGACGAATTCTTGTTTCCATTTTATATATAAAATAATTTAAATAATTTTATATATAAATAATGAATCATATATTAGGATTAACATTAACTGGACTTATTAGTGGAATATTTGCTGGATTAATAGGTGGTGGAGCAGAAATATTAATTGTTCCTTTACTTACTTTTTTTGGTATATTAGGAAATTTAAAATCTAGAATAGCCACATCATTATTTATGTTATTACCCCCAATTGGAATGTTTGCCGCAAATTCATTTTATAAACAAGGATTTGGTGATTTTAAGGGAGCAATGTATATGGCTTTACTTTTTACCATAGCCAGTTTCTTTTCCGCAAAATTTACTATATATATTAATACTTTAATATTGAAAAAAATATTTGGACTTTTTACTATTATATGTGGAATATACATATTTTTTAATAAAGAAATTTAAGTAAAATTAGTTAAATAAATAACTAATCCTATAATATAGCAACTATTACTAATTAATTCACTATTAAATTTACCGAATTTAACTGCTAATGTATTTATACCATTTTTTCTATCTTCATCTATATCTTTAATATCTAACATATTACTTGTACTAAACATTAATAAAATACTTGGAATATATATTGAAGGATGTAATAATATATCATAATTATTATCATATAATACACATGGCAATATAACACATCCGAATGTCCAATATATACCAATATACAATGGTTTAAGTTCGCCAAAATTTTTCTTAAAATCTCTATAAAATAATGTAGATGTTAAAACATATAATAATGGATATGTTTCTTGATTATGATTTAATATATAAAATATATAAATATAACTTGATATTATTAGAAAAATATTATAATTTATTGTACTAATTAAATAATCATAATAATTAATTTTATCTATACTATATACTATAGATTTATTAACCATCGAATTATAATCAATAGCATCAAATAATCTATCTGAACCATATGTAAAAATTCCAATCGCAAATTGTAATAAAATTAATTTATCAGTCAATATATTTTTATCATAATATGTTGTAGTAAATATATATTGTAATATATTTAATGGTATACCAATATTTGAACCTATTATTGGATTATAAATAGTTAAATTAGCAAACATATAAACATTATAAGTTGATAAAACAGGTTTTTTTATTAATCCATTTACTATAAAACCCATTATATATATAATTTTAATTTTATTTAACTTATAATTAAAATTATATATATAATTTAAACATTATGTTTAAATATATTTGCCCACATACCACCTATAAAATCTATTTTTTTTTCAAAATAAAATACAGAATCAACATTAGTAAATTCTAAATCTAAAAAATTAAATTTAATATTATTATTATTACAGACTACTATATGATTATTTATTAATGATGAATCATAATATAATTTATCATATAAACCACAATTATAAAATATAACATCTGTAAATTCTATCAATTCTAAACTCAATTTATATTTATTTATATTATTATATACATCATATGAAAAATCTAAATAAAAATTATCATTTTTAGCATTACCATATATGATATTATTATTTTTTTTAAAATAAATATCATTTTTTCTTTTAAATAAATTATCAGGATCTAACGATAAAATATTTGATACATAATCCATTATTAAAGTTCCAATTAGATTATCTTTATTAATTACATAAGTATTAATCTCACATCTAGTAACAGGTTCTTTTGTTAAAAAATTAAATATTGGACTAGTACAATTATAAATATTTATACTCAAAAAATAATCTTTATTCGTATCTTTTATTATTGATGTATTTAACATATTAAAATTATTATCATTTTTTTTTAAAAAATTATCTATTTTTCTATATTGATTTTCATCTAATTTATAATTAATATATGTAGATGAAGGATTAACTATAAATGGAGCATGTAAAATATTCTTATTTATCGGATTAACTGATAAAGATGGCATTCCAGATAATAATGTGGTGTAAAAAAATTTTAAAAATTTATTACTTATTAACATATTTCTAATAATATTTGTATTTTTATATTTATATCAAAATATGAAAATATAAAGTATTTTATAATAATTTATAAATATCATCCTTTAAATCATATAAATATGGTTTTGGAAGAAAATTATAATCTATTATTATTGGATTTTCAGGATTATATAAATTATATCTATATGGTTGTTCCGGGACTAAATTCATTGGATATGGCCAATGATTTGTAGTTCTTCTATTTTCAAAATATATTTTTCTATTTATTTTCTCATTATAATTATTTTCTTCTTTATTTTTTGGTAAATAACATAAATATTGAACTAATCTTTCTTCATTGCAATTACTATTACCACATAAATTTTGATGAAATGTTCTAGAATCCCATACTACTAAATCACCCGCATTAACAATTAAAACCTGCGGTTCTAATTTTTTTGATAAAATATAATTAATATCTATTATACTCCAATCAGTAGGTTCATCTATATTCATTGTCTTAAAATAATCCTCATGTAATAAATTACTTCCTTTATAAATCATTAAACTTCGTTCATTATTATTTGTTAAACTTATAAATGATTGATAACAATAAGTTCCAATTTTTCTCGATGATTGATCTGTATGCGTCCAATATATATCTTTACCTATATAATCTTCTGGATAATAACAACATCCATCAAATGATGTAACTAACTCATCTGTTTCCCATAATTGTTTAAAAACATTTATTATTTTTGGATTTGTTCTCATCAACCATGCAAATCTTTGGTTTCCTACTTCATGATATTTAAAAATACCATTAAAATCTATCATAGAATGTAATTTTTTTAAATGTGGAACTTTATTAAACCATTTATAAAATTCATTTTTATATTCATTTATTTCATCTAAATCTAACAAGTTTCTAAATATAGTATATCCATTTTCTTTTAAATCTTCTTTATGCCTTTCCATTTATCAAATAAATTAAAAAATCTTTATATATTTATTATTAAATTTTTAGTAATATTTATAAATTAATATTCTATATTTAATATACATGTATTATCGTTCAGGTATAATATATTTTATGAATATAGCAACTATATATAATTCATTTTATTTACCTACAGAAATAAGAAAATTAATATGGGATAAATGTCATATATTAGAAACCATAGAATGTTGGATATGTAATAAAGTATTAATTAATTTTAATATAAATATTTTAAATAAAGACGATGAAAATTCTATTGATAATTACAGTATAATTAATGGAATTGGTAAATGCAATAAATGTTTTATTGATTAATACATAAATAGTTAATATTTATATTATTTACAAATGAAATTATTTATATACTTATTATACATTTTTTCACCAGTTCAATCTTGTTATATTTATAATTATCCTCTTAATATTTATAAAAAAAAATATAATAATAAAATAATTAAAATTTATGAATCTGAAAATATAAATAATAATTCTAAAGAATGTTTACTTTTTTTTACTGGTGCTAACTCATTTATTCCTGCTGATATTTATAATCATTTTATATCATCATTAGTTAATTATAAATTTTCTGTATCTGTTTTACCAAATAATCTAGATGCTTCTTATGAATATATAGAAACTATTCAAAATAAATATTCATCTATTATTCCAATTACTCATTCTTCTGGATGTATTAATGCTATTAATTTAATAAATAATTTTAAAAATATTGAAAAAGCAATTTTTTTAGACCCTGTAGATAATAGTAAACTATTTTATATTTTTAATAATATTCATAATGAAGAATTAGTTTATTTAAAAGATTTACTTATTATTACTGCCGAAAAATCATATAAATGGTCATTAGATCCATTAATTATTCCTTTTATTCCTGCCTTTCGTCTTAATGTAAAAAAATTATTACGTTTTAATAATAATCTAAATATTAAATATATTAAATCTGAAGAACATGGACATTGTGATATTTTAGATCCTTTATGGTCAGATTTAATGCATGGAACAATTGCAAAAGGTATAAATAATCGTGATTATAAAAATCAAAAATTATATTATAACTGGTTATCTGAAAAAATTCATAATTTTATAAAAAAATAATAATATATTATTTATTATTTATTGACAATTATAAATAATATTAAACTATTAAGGCGTAAAATATATTGTTACTTGATTATTTTTAACTTTACATATACAACTATCTGATAATGATACCTTACCTACGCCCGGAATAAACTTCATAAATGTTAAAATACCTTTTTTTGATGGAGAATTTTTACCATATCGATAAAATAACTTCGCAAAAATAATATTCCAAAAACATAATGGATATTTTAAATGATTCTCTACATTAAATTCAACATAATTTGAATATCCTTTTACTAATTTCAAAAATGGTTCTATTAAATTAATTGTAATTAAATCATTCCATTCATCTGACTGTTTACTTAAACTAATTAAATTTTCTTTTACATTTTCACCAAATGTATCTTCTAAACTCGATTCAACATTATTTCTATATTTACCTCTTACTGACCATAAAGGTGTAGTATCTTTAAAATATGGAACATTATTTGTAATTGCAAATCTATATATAATCTTTTTATAATAATTAATCATTGGACGCGACATAATAATACCATTAACCATGTTTTTATCTTTAATTACTGCTAAATCTAATAAATTTCTACCTCTACAAACATTAGCTACTATATTTTCAACAATATCATCTTTATGATGACCTAAAATAATCTCATCTTCAGCATTTTCATTTGTTAAAACTTCCTTGTAAAAATCAAATCTAACTGTTCTAGTATATAATTCATATACACTTCTTTTAATTGAACCTCTAATAACTTCAATATTTTTAACATATAATTTAATATCATTCAGTTTACACCAATATTCTAAAAAATTTTGTTCTTCTTTTGTTTCTTTTCTATTATTATAATTAATATGTATAGCAATTACATTACAACCTAAATAAGATAAAATAGTTGTAATAACCATAGAATCTACACCACCTGACAATGATACTATATATTTTTCTTTTTTATTTAATAAAATATATTCTTTTAAACAATTTACCAATTCATCGTCATTATTAATATACTGATTCTTAATTTTTTCTGTAACTTCTGGAACATATTCTAAAACTTCTTTAAAATTAGTAAAATCTTTATTATTATTAATATATGATTGTAAATATCTTAATAGAAACATTATTTTTTTTACCATAATTTTATTTTTTATTTATATCAATTTTTTTATAATTATAATAAACTTTTTAAATCCCATATAGGTATACCTTTATTTATAGTTAATTTACATAATTGATCTGTATAATGACGACAATCATAAAATCCTAATATATATCTCTTATGTAATTTCTTTTCTAATTTTTTTATATCATTTATACTATAATTTGAAGTTCCCCAGAACAATTCTTTCTTATATATTAATTTAAGTTCATTTCCCAATCCTTTACTAGTTATTACTTTTATATTCAAATTCGGAAACATTTCTGATATATTTTTTCGTGATTTAGCAGTTGTTATATAATTATTATTATCATTAAATGCTCTATAATCAAATCTAATCTCTCTAAAATAATTTCTAAATGTTACACCTGTATGTATAATCTTATCACTTGATTTCTCTATATTTAAATATACTCTACTTGGATTTGTTAAAAAATTTAAAAGAAAATAATTCAATAACATATTAAATATAAACAATAATAATATTATAATAATATAACATTAATGTTTGATAGATATTATAAATTACTTGAATTAAATAATAATGCATCTATAGATGATATTAAAAAAGCATATAAAAAATTAGCTATTAAATATCATCCAGATAAAAATCCAAATAATACAGAAGCCGAAGAAAAATTTAAAGAAATATCACAAGCATATGAAATATTAACCAATAAAGATAAATATATACATAATCCTCAATTTAGACAAAATAATATGCCACAATTTAATCCAGACCATTATTTTCAAGAAATATTTTCTCAGATGAATATGCCACATACTATGTATTCTAGTAATATGAAATCTGGTATTAATGTTGTTCAAATGCCTGCTAATTCTGTTATGAGATCTACTTCTACTAAATTTGAAAATGGAAAAAAAATAGTTACAATTACTGAAAATATAAATGGAAAAATTAGAGTTAAAACTATATCATCTGATGCAAATATTCCTAATATCATAAATATAATGCAAAAAATAAATATAAATTAATAAATTATTTAAATATATTTTGTATATTTATAACATGTTAAAATTTCTAACCAAATTTTTCATTATAATATCAACTCCTGCCCAGGCATTTGTATCTTTAGATATTAATAAAATACAATTTAATATTCATAAACCTGTACCTATATGTCCTGAATATTTAACTACTTTCTCATCTAATTTTAATCAAGAACAAGGTGAATTTATAATCAAAAAAATTTCTAGTATTTTTCCTCAAGTAGATAGTATTTCGCATATCGTATTACACAATAGTGATATATTAATTAATTGTATTTTAAATAATAACCATATTTCTATTGATATTAAAAAAAATATGGTTCTAGCTATCGTTCATTTTATTCAATTTGGCGATGCAAGTGGTGGTATCATATTAAATTTTTATAATGATTTAATAAATTGTCTACTTTAAACCTTCACACAATATATATTTATTATAAATTATATAAAAATTGAACATTTTTATATAATTTTTATTAAAATATAATTATGAGCAGAGATAATATTATTGCCGTTGCTAAATTACACAATAACAAATATAACAAATATTATTATTATGTTATTTCTAATTTGAATACTGAAACACAATTCACTAAAGAATATATTTCACAGTACATTCTTAATAATAACTCTAAATATACTACTAATAGAGGTATAGCATTATGTATTGCACATGATATACAAAAAAAAATTGATACTGAATATGGTGTTCATGAAATTGATATCTAATAAAAAATGACTTTGAACAATATCTTGAACACATATGTTCCTTTGCGTGCTTCCATTGAAAATAATGATAACGGTAAAGTAAAACTTGGTTGCGTCGCCTTCAATCCTAAGTTAAATCATCAGTGCGTTTTATGCGTTTGGACATAATCAATATAATCTTATGAATAAAAAATCTGATATATGTCCTGATTGTATTCATGCTGAAGTTGATTGTGTTCAACGTCTAAAAAAATCACAAAAAAATTGTCCTATTAATCTTATTGTATTTCGTACTAATAATAAAGGCGATAAATTAATGATGGCTAAACCATGTCAAAACTGTTTAAATACTATTGATTTAACACTAAAAAAAAAAAACT
>CENF01023260.1_pt1 | contig 12267 bp, 14 predicted proteins | sample 361291 | NCBI WGS metagenome assembly CENF01 (sample SAMEA2619399, study PRJEB7988) | marine metagenome | isolation source: saline water (ENVO:00002010), including | reverse complement strand
ACCGATGCAGGCGATATTGCCCTCTTCCTCATATCAACAAACAAACCATCCATCACAATCTCAAATAGTTCAACAACAAATCGGGAACTGCACGGTGAAATTACGTTAGAAAAACATCACGCCGAACTGCTCGGAACCGTAAATGAAGGAAAACAGGCATTGACATGGACTCTTGAGCGCATTCATACAGCCATAGCTGCCTCTGCAGTAGGATGTTGTGCAAAGGCAACAGAAATGATGGCAGAATACACAAGCGAACGAGAACAATTCGGAAGGCCACTCTCACACAACCAAGCCGTAACACAAAGAGCAGCAGACTGTTACATCGGTACAGATGCAATGCGACTGGTCTTATGGCAAGCAGCGTGGAGACTGGACAGCGGATACCCCGCAGCTGAAGAAGTCCGCACAGCGAAATGGTGGTCCGCAGAAGTCGGGCAACAAGTCGTACACGATGTTCAACACCTCCATGGAGGCATGGGAGCCGACATTGATTATCCTGTCCACCGCTACTTCCTATGGGTGAAACAACTAGAGAATATGCTCGGTGGCGGTTCAGCGCAACTATCAGAACTCGGGAAACTAATCGCAAGCAAAGCAAAAGTTGCGGCAGGAGTTGCGTAGCAAATCATCAATATGTACATGTCGGAATCCCACACGCAAAAGTTTCCCACCTACAATTCAGCGCGGTACGCATACGCAATCCATCTTTTAAGCGAAGCTGTAGAAAAATCTTCGCCCCATGACACAACGTGTTGTGAAGGTTGGAACGTGATCGACGTAATTGAGCACGCCGAAATGGTTCTTTCTATGGTCGATAACATCAATAAAGAAGACTCGTCAAAAGGTGCCCAACCAGCAACCGGTACTCTCATTGCGAAGCTCAACGGCGAAATAGAGCAACGGTACACACAAGATGATTTGAACCAGCAAGTAGCATCACCATTTGGCGACATGACTCTCGATGAATTCCTAGGCATAATATGGATCGATACGTTCACACACGCATGGGATATAGCTGACGCCAGCAGCGTAGATCACGGCATTCCATCAGAAATGGCGAAAGAAGCCTACAAAATAATGCAACCAAGATCTGAAAGCATGCGTGGCCCCGGCAGGTTTAATGACCCTTGTACAACCACGTCAGATGATGCTGTTGAGCAGTTTATGGCTTTTGCAGGCCGTACATCTGTCAATAGTAACTAATCAATCAACACGAATAGGCTAACTCAAGACCAGGCCGTGGCCATTCAATAGCAACCAATGAACCTAACGCAGATTCTGTGATGTACGCGACATTGTCACCTTCTCGGCTAAAAGCAACATTTGTTATCAACGGTCCGTCAACATGCAAAAAATCATGCGAACCATCTGGGCGAACAACTAAAAGACCATCCCGAAGGGCAGCCACAACCACTGTTCCATCAGCTTCAATAGCCATTGAATCAAGAGAAGCTAACGTATTCGCAACACACACTCCCTTACCGCTAGCCAGGACCCCCGGTTGAGAGATGTCATAAGCCCATAAACGTCCAGTCGTTGTTTGAGCCACATACAATGTTCGCCCGTCAGGGGATAAACCACACCCATTTGGATGATCAATATTGTCAATAACCCGCTCTATTGACGAACCGTCAGGAAGCGCATAGTAAACAGCACCCTTATCTATCTCTCGTCTACGTTGCTTCCCTAGATCAGTGAACCAAAATCCGCCATGTACATCAAAGACAATGTCATTAGGGCCGCACAGCCGGTCACCTTGAAACTCTGAGTAGATACTCTCAATTTCACCAGTAGCTAAATTAACGCGATCAATAGACCCCGTGACATATGAATCGGACTGGTTCGCACCGGTCTCACGGTTCATCGGAAATTGCATTCCGTTGATTTCGGACCAGACAAAGCCACCATTATTACAAACATAGATATGTCCATCAGGGCCGACAGCAGCTCCGTTAGGTCCAGCAGATTCCGGATCATCCCATTCTGCAATAACCTCAGTTGATCCATCAGTCAGCACGCGCGTAAGGCGTGGCCCAGCTATTTCAACGAGAACAATGCTGCCATCATCCATCACGATTGGGCCCTCAGGAAATTCAAGACCGCTCGCTACTTCAGTTTGTATTAGAGTCATCACAGCAGATTAATCCATTTAGTCCTCTACCGCATTTTTCATCTAGACTCAGACCCATGTTTATCCAAATCAGTGCTTCAGAAAATACTGCAACCATCCATGAATCTGAAGTTCTCACCTCATTTGAAATTCGTTCACCGGAAGCCGACCCGATACGGATTGTTTCTATCATGGGCAACCACTCTTCTGTAGCTGATGACAATCATGTATGGGTTTCCATAGCATGGGTACGTCAACAAGTTGAACACAAACACGATGCCGATTGGAAACAACAATTTGCAAACATGATTGGATACGCCGATTCAAAAGGTTGGCTCAACGAAAAGCAAACTCACTTACAAGCACACATCAAGATTGAGGCATAATCATGATGCAAAAGCTCTGAGATCTTAGGGACTGACGAAAGGGAAAATTATGAGAATCGATCACCAAAACTTATGGGACCTCGTTCTACAGCGTTCAGAAATCAGCCCCGACGTCGAAATGCTTGTTGATGAGCAAGGCCGAAGGATAACGTTTCTCCAATACCGAGACCAAGCTGAAGAAATGGCTGCTGGACTTCAGGATCTAGGTATTAATGAAGGAGACGTCGTTACTTGGGAACTACCAACATGGCTCGAGACCGTTATCTTGGCAGCGGCGTTGAGTCGTATCGGCGCAATCCAAAACCCAATCATTGCTATATATCGAGAAAGAGAAGTTGGTTTCTGCGTTCGCCAAGCAGGCGCGAAAATGCTGATCACTCCCGGTGATTTTCGAGGATTCGACTTTGGGGAAATGGGTCAGAGCATAGAGTCCGAAATCTCTGAGCTAACTCATATTGCTGTTTCTCCCGAAAATTTCCCATCCGGGCTAAAAGAAAACCTGCAACCGTACCGTGCCCCTGCAAAAGATGAGCTTAGGTGGCTATGTTACACATCAGGAACGACAGCAGATCCCAAAGGCGCAAAGCACACAGATGCATCGATAGCTGCGATCGGCGACAGTATGGGCACACGCCTAGATGTCCAAGAAGGCGACAGGCCAGCGCTAGTGTTTCCGTTCCCTCATATCGGAGGCTTAACGTGGCTGTTTACAGCATTACAAAGTGGCGCCACCTTGCTATGCGATGCAGCATTTGACCCCTCAACGACAACTGCGTTCCTATCATCGGAAAATTGTACGCATCCCGGAGCCGGCACCCCATTCCACATGGCATACCTTGCAGCTCAACGCAAACAACCAGAAACGAAGCTTTTCCCAAATGTTAAAAACTTTCCTGGCGGAGGAGCGCCAAAACCCGTCCAACTACATTCTGAAGTCAAAGCTGAATTAGGAGGGTCTGGAATCGTATCAGGCTGGGGTCTCACTGAAGCCCCAATCCTCACAATGGGTGCAAGTACTGACCCAGACCAGAAACTTGCATTAACCGAAGGTCAAGCAATGCCCGGAGTCGAATTAATCGCCGTTGATGCAGAAGGCAGTATTGTGCCATCCGGTGAGGAAGGTGAGCTAAGAGCAAAAGCACCACAACTCATGCTCGGATACCTAGACGCAACCCTGGACAGTGACGCGTTTGATGAAAATGGGTACTTTCGTACCGGCGATTTAGGCATCATCGACAAAGATGGATATGTCGTAATCTCAGGCCGACTGAAAGACGTCATCATACGGCATGGCGAAAATATTTCAGCTAAAGAAGTAGAAGACTTACTCTTTGAACACGAATTAGTGCAAGATGTTGCTGTTATAGGACTACCCGACGAAACTACAGGCGAACGCGCCTGCGCAGTCATTGCGCTATGCGACCAATCTGCTCCGTTAACTCTTGAATTGATGAGAACCTATCTTAATGACTCTGGATTGCGACGAAATGCCATACCTGAACAACTGGAAATTGTTGAGAACATACCGAGAAACCCATCGGGAAAAATCACAAAGAATGTTCTACAAGACCAATTTAAAGATATTGATTTTCAACGCTAAGAGCGTGTCGCCTCAACGAGAGTAGACAAATCAGAACTCTCAATGCCTTGAGGGATGGACAATGCTAATCGGTCAGCAATCCCACTAAAGCGATTCCGAAGTTCTTCGCCCACTTCTTTAGCAGTTCCAATCACCGACAACGTTGAAATCTGAGCGTTGTCAAATAAAGTACCAAGCTGACCCCATTGCCCCTCCTTCGTCAATTGACGAAGCCTAGGTTGTAAATCCCCCCATCCATGACTGTCAAGAACAGGCCGATATGCCGGTGTAGAGCCGTAAAAACCAAGTAATCCCCTGACTATTGTTTCGGCTTCTAGTCGTCCCTCATCAGAACCATCATGGATGCCAACAATGGCACCGACAGTCACAACAAAATCTTGTGAAGCTTCAGAACGTTTCGCTAACCCTTTAGAAAGATTTGGTATTGTGTGGGTCTCAAGATGCGACTGAGACGTAAATGGGTGCACTAAAAGCCCGTCAGCGACTTCCCCTGCTAGTTGCGTCATTTTGGGGCCAAGAGCAGCTAGCCAAATAGGAGGTGGACCCTGAGGTAAAGGATCGGGTGTAAGCATGGGTGAGGCTAATGTATGCCTTGTCCATTTCCCAATGAAATTGAGACTTGACTGAGTCTGCCAACTGTCGAAAATAGCTTTGGTGGCTTCAATGATCTCACGCATCTGTCCTAATGGGCTATCCCACACGCTGCCGTACCGGTTCTCAATATGTGGACGAATCTGGGAGCCCAAACCTAGAGCAAATCTACCGCGTGATAATCGCTGAAGATCCCATGATTGATATGCAAGATGCATAGGGCTACGAGGAATAGCTATAGCAACATTCGTATATAACATGCAGTCAGTAAGTTCACCAGCACGAACTAACGGGAAAAAAACATCGCTCTTCCCCTCATACGTAAATAAGCCATCTGCGCCCGCACCAGCTAGGTCCTCAGAAAGTGAACCCATCTGTGTTAAATCGCCGCTTAAAAGAACGTCTATTTTCATCAAATAGTAACTTAGCAGAAAGAGAAACTAGATAGATAAGTAATCCAAGTCAAACCTCTAATGACGAATTACTCCCTAAACAGATTCATCGAAGTCTTCATCTTCAAGAGGACGCATAAGAATATCAATAGCTGTCCAAAGTGTTTTCGAACTTGGATAGAACAATAGAGGAACAAACCCATACCCGCCTGCAAACACAAAAACCCATCCCCCCATGGGAATATCTGGGTACGTGACAAAGAAAAAAATCGCCAGTCCCAGAAACAGAAGAGTAAAAGAAAAGATAGTGTTCATGCCCACAGCACCGACCCAATGACCTTCAATTCTTTCAAATCGAAGATTGCACTTTGGACATCGCTCAACCATTTTCACCCATTTACTGAATAGCTGACGTTCCCCACAAACCGGGCAAGACTTGATCAATCCTCTCCAAAGTAATGAATAGGGCTTACTCGCTCTCTGAGGAAACTGATCCATCATCACATAGTAGAGGTTTGAGAATCCTGTTAGTTATTCGAGCAATAGTTTTACAATTGCGCTCAAGCCGCCTATTTTCGTAAAGGAGAAAGAGATGGGAGTCCACTATGCTCGCTGCAGTTTTACGCAATACCGGCGATAATGACCTAGAGGTAACAGATACGATTCAAGTCAATGACCCGGGTCCAGATGACGTTATAGTCAAAATCACTCACACCGGTGTCTGCCACTCAGACGTTTCAGCAATGAACGGGACAATACCTCAGCCCGCCCCAGCAGTACTAGGGCATGAGGGGGCAGGAATCATCGAAGAAGTCGGTGAAAATGTTACTGAAGTTGCTGTTGGAGACCACGTCATCGTTGTATGGTCCCCTCCCTGTGGCGGATGCAAATTTTGTATAGATCACTCAAGCCCGAATTTGTGTATGACAGTCCAATTCGGATCAATGATGATTCCACACTTCAGAGAAGGTGATGTCGACGTTCATGCTATGGCAGGTGCAGGAACCTTTGCGGAGAAAACGCTCCTTCCCAAGCAAGCAGTTGTAAAAATAGATCCTGACATTCCATTGGATATTGCCTCGCTAATCGGTTGCGGCGTGATGACTGGAGCTGGAGCAGCATTAAACACTGCTAAAGTAACGCCCGGATCATCAGTTATTGTCTATGGCGCTGGTGGCGTAGGTATCGCCGCTATCCAAGGTGCACGTATCGCTGGTGCGGCAGAGATCGTCGCCGTAGACCTCAACGATGAAAAGCTTAATGATGCTCGCAGATTCGGCGCCACGCACGCTGTTAAGCCAGAAGACGTCGATGCCGCAAAGTTAGAAATTACTGGTGGAGACGGTTTTGATTTTGCACTGGAATGCATAGGTAGGCCACTAACAATGCGAGCATCATACGATGCCATCCGTCGCGGCGGAACCGCATGTATTGTCGGTGTCGGAAGAGCAGAAGAAATGGTTGAATTTAGCGCCTTTGAATTATTCTTCATGGAAAAAACATTAGTCGGCTCATATTATGGCGGAACAGACGTCAGAAGCGATTTCCATAAATTGCTTCGACTCTATAAACAAGGACAACTTGACCTAGAAGGAATGATCACACGACGAATCAAGATTGACGAGATCAATCCAGCGCTTGAAGCTGTTCGAAACGGTGAGGTTATTCGTCAAGTAATAGAATTCTAGTCTGCACTAAGCAAAGGAAATGAAGTGAATCCTGAAGAACGACTTAGCGCTCCAATAGTACTGGAATATCCCTTTACACGAACAACCGGTCCAGTGATCGGAGCATTCATGACGGGCTTACGGGAAAAGGTTGTGCTGGGTATTAAAAGAGAGGACGGAACTGTTCTTGTTCCACCAACCGAATATGACCCCGTAACTTCCAAAGCTTTAACTGAAATGGTTGAAGTTGGCCAAAATGGTGAAGTTACAACGTGGACATGGGTTCAAGACCCACGTGATCAATCCCCATGGGATAGCCCTCACGCATTAGCGATGATTCTGCTTGATGGGTCAGACACGCCTTTCATTCACGCTGTTCTTGTCGAAAGCGCAGACCTTATGGAAACTGGAATGAGAGTCTCAATAAAATGGAAGCAGGAAACGGAAGGACATATTCAAGATATTGAAGGTTTCGTCCCAGAGAAGGAAAACAATGCCTGAAATAAGCGTGCCGTCATCTATTAAAGATCTCGAACAAGTTCAATCAGTGCGAACACCAATCCGAATGGAATACACATTCACACCTGGTGTCGCAGCCCAAACCTATTTGCGAGAGTTTGCTAACAAAAAAATACTTGGAGCCGTTTCGCCTGTAGATGGTGCAGTGCTTGTACCTCCAAGGGGAGCCGACCCAAGATATGGTGCGCTTTGCGATGAGTTTGTCGAAATGCCCCATAAAGGGCACATCGGATCTTTCTGTGTGACAAATGTTCCTATACCCGGACGTGAATTAGAATTGCCGTACATTTCAGCGTGGATATTCCTTGATGGAGCTGATATTGGTTTTCTTAACCTTGTGGCCGAATGCCCGCCTGAAGAATGCCGGATCGGGATGAGAGTTGAAGCGGTTTGGAAACCAGATGATGAAATTGGTATGACTGCAGAAAATATTTTGTATTGGCGACCAACGGGCGAGCCAGATTTGCCTTTCGATGAGGCCGGGGTTCGAGGTTGGCACGTACGGGGAGAAAGCGAATCCGATGCGTAAGGTAGCTATTGTCTCGGCGGCAAGCCGGCAAGAAGAGAAGATGCTTGATAACGAAGTTGAAATGATGGTGCCGTTAATCTCGGAAGTTCGAGAAGAAACTGGTTTAGCTCAGACTGAAATTGGTTTCACATGTTCCGGGAGTTCTGATTTTCTAGCCGGCCAAGCATTCTCTTTCGTCATGACTCTTGACGCAGTCGGACCTGTTCCTCCTATTTCAGAAAGCCATGTTGAAATGGATGGAGCTTGGGCCCTTTACGAAACATGGGTCAAATTCCAAATGGGAGTTATAGACACAGCCTTAGTTTACTCATATGGAAAACCATCACCTGGGTCGTTACAAGATGTGCTCTCTACTCAACTAGATCCATATTATGTGGCCCCACTTTGGCCCGATGCTCATGCCATTGCTGCCCTTCAAGCCAGACATCTTTTAGAAAAGGAAGAAATATCTTTTCAAGACTTAGCCGATTGTGCAGTTCGAGCAGGAACAGTAGAAAACACAGAAGAATATTTTGAGCAACCGATGCTAGCAGATCCACTCCGCCAAGCTGATTGCCCAACGTATGCTGATGGGGGAGTCGCAATGATCCTTGCTGCAGAAGGAAAAGCAGAGGAACTCTGTGAAAAGCCGGCTTGGATAACTGGGATAGACCACAGAATTGATAGTCACCACTTTGGTGTTCGTAATCTCTCTACTATTCCTTCAGCGAAGAAAGCTGCTGAGAAGGCTGGGGTGCACAAAGCGGAGATAGATCTAGCAGAAATTCATACTGCCTACACCGTTCATGACGTTCTACTCAGAAAGGAACTAAATCTTCCTCTCAATCCAACGAAGAGTTCAAAAAACCATCCCATCAAAGCGGAAACCCTTATGGCTTCAGGGCTTCTCCGATTTGCTGAAGCAGCTCGTGCTATATGGAATGAAGAAGCTAATCGAACTCTTGCCCACGCAACTTCTGGACCATTAATGCAGCAAAATCTGATGTGTGTTCTATCAGGAGAGAAGGAATAATGGCAGCAGGAGGAGAGTTAGCAGCAGTCGTTGGTGTAGGGATGACAAAATTTTCTGCGACCCGTGGTGATGTATCAATGCCCGGACTAGTCCGCGAAGCAGCCGAACGCGCCCTCAAAGATGCTGAAATGGAATGGGAAGATATTGATGCTGTTGTCATGGGAAAGGCACCTGATTTTTTTGAAGGCGTAATGATGCCGGAAATATTCCTAGGGGAAGCTCTTGGAGCTGTTGGAAAACCTATGCTTAGAGTTCACACAGCAGGTTCTGTTGGAGGTTCAACAGCTCTTGTAGCAGCCTCACTTGTTCATTCAGGTGTTCACGATCGTGTCTTAACTGTGGCATGGGAGAAGCAGAGCGAATCCAATGCAATGTGGGCACTGAGCCTCAAGCAACCTTTCCAAGTTTCAATCAATGCCGGAGCTGGAGGATATTTTTCTCCAATTATTCGTCAGTACATGGAAGAAACTCAGGCCCCCGAACTCATAGGATGTATGGTTGCATTTAAAGACCGCCAACACGCTCTACTCAATCCATACGCCCATCTCCATCAACCTGATTTAACTTTTGACCAAGTAGTAGAGTCCCCAATGCTTTGGGAACCCATAAGGTATTCCGAAACATGCCCGTCATCAGATGGAGCAGCAGCGATGGTGATCGTAAATGAAACAGAAGCTGAAAAGGCGAATAACCCAGCTTGGATACATGCTGGGGCAATGAGAAGCGAGGCGAACAACTTTCCAGGTCGTGATGAGGTAAATCCTCAAGCTAGTAGGGAATGCGCCGCTGATTTATGGAATCAAGCAGGAATTACAAACCCAAGAGAAGAGATAGACGTAGCCGAAATCTATGTGCCGTTTAGTTGGTATGAACCGATGTGGTTGGAAAGTCTTGGTTTCTGCGAAAGAGGTGATGGATGGAAGTTGGTAGAGTCCGGAGCCACACATATAGACGGTGGTGACTTACCGATAAATTGTTCAGGGGGTGTTTTGTCCTCCAACCCAATAGGGGCATCTGGAATGATTAGATTTGCTGAAGCAGCTCTTCAAGTCAGAGGAATGGCTGGTGAACATCAAGTAGAAGGTGCCCGTAAAGCGATGGGTCATGCGTATGGCGGAGGAGCACAATACTTCGCTATGTGGGTAGTAGGAAAAGATAAACCAGCCTCCTAGAAATAAGGTACTGATGCCTGCTCATACAACAAAAGCAACTGGCAAACCCATGGTAGTTATGCTCGCGACGCTGCTAACAGTAACTCTTTTCGCAATATCTTGTGGTAGTAATGCTGATGGAGATTTAAATGCATACTGTGACGTGGTAGCAAAAAATCTTGATCTAGGTATCCCAGATACAAATTTGCCAATTGCTGAACTAGATCTACTTATTTCGCTTGCACCATCTGAAGTGAAAAAAATCGTTACCAAAATACGGAATACCTCAGCAGACGTTGTTGAAATATCAGCGCTTGATCAACTCTTTGCGGCCACATTTGATCCTGAAGCTATTGAGGCACAAAATTACTTTCAGACATATAACGCACAAAATTGCAATATTCAAACTGAAGTCGTTCAGGACCTTGTTTCAGACAAACAGGCAGTTATCCAAGATGAGCTAGAACTATTTCTCACATCAAACTACCCCGACGCAAATTGGAATGAGGGCACAGAGGTCACTGTCATATTCAACGGTATTGAGGTAATAGGGGCTAATGGCAAACTGCCTTTGGGATCAGGCTTTCAAGACGCGGATATATTATGTCAGGCATTAAGTCTTTGGTTATATGCAGTGAAAGAAATGGAAGGAACCATTAATGTTCAAGTCGGTGATAATAAGGTGCTCGAGCGTAGCTCCGAGGAACTAAGTTGCTCAAGCGAAGAAATCGGTATGAGTGATTGAGCAACACTCAACAAAATTGCACTATGATAAGAGAACCTTATTAATGGAGGACAAATGGGTTACCGAATTCAAGTTGATTTTGATCTTTGTGAAAGCAACGCTATCTGCATGCAAATAGCTCCAGAAGTTTTTGAAGTTCGCGATGACGACTTCCTCTACATTCTAAATGAAGAGCCCGGTGAAGATCTCAAAGCTCAGGTAGAGGAAGCAGCACAAAGGTGCCCCAAGCAGGCAATTGCTATTGCAGAGGGCTGACAACTGAAAGAAATCATTGTTGTAGGAGCTTCCTTAGCTGGTCTACGCGCTGCTGAAACACTTAGAGCAGAAGGCTTTGACGGGGTAATCCATCTCATTGGAGACGAACCTCATCTACCTTACGACCGACCTCCATTATCCAAACAGGTGCTTGCTGGAGATTGGGAACCAGACCGTATAGCTCTCACAAGTCCCGCAAAAAATGACGAATTATCATTCGAATGGCACCTCGGAACTAGAGCAACTGAACTAAACATTGCTGAAAGCAAAGTATCGTTAGACTCCGGTCAAACAATCTCATACGATGGGGCAATTATTGCGACAGGAGCAAGATGTATTTCGCTTCGGATGGCTGGAGATCTTCAAGGGATTTATACACTTCGCGGTCTCGACGACGCAATGGCAATCCGTTCTGAATTTGAGAAAACACCACACAAGGTAGTTGTCGTTGGAGCAGGGTTTATAGGAGCTGAAGTTGCTGCGACAGCTCGCCAGCGCGGACTTGACGTAACAATGGTAGAAGCAGCAGAAGTTCCCTTTGAACGGGTCCTAGGAAATGAGATGGGAACCGTAACTGCCAATGTTCATCGTGATCACGGAGTAGAGGTCATTACAGGTACACCAGTTGAGTCTTTTGGAGGAGACGGCAGAGTCGAGAAGGTTGTTCTAGCGAACGGAACAGAAATTGACGCCGACGTTGTCATTGTTGGTATCGGGGTGAAACCCAATACTGAATGGCTGGATAATAGTGGACTTACTATCGATAATGGAATCGTATGTGACGAAACCTGCCAAGCTGCACCCGGAATTGTCGCCGCTGGAGATGTCGCCCGATGGCCCAACAAGCTTTTTGGAGAACAAATGCGTGTAGAGCATTGGGATAATGCGGTCGAACAAGGAGTGTATGCGGCCCGACGGTTACTAGCTGGAGAGAGTGAAATAGAACCATACGCCCCAACCCCATGGTTTTGGACCGACCAATTTGATCGCAAAATTCAACTAGCTGGCAGAACTCGACCAACTGACGAAGTCAAAATTGTTACTGGATCAACCGAGGAACGACGCTTTGCAGCAGCATATGGCCGCGAAGGAAAACTTGTGGGTATTCTTGGATTCAACCGCCCCCGACATGTCATGCAATACAAACAAATGATAACTGAAGGTGTCAGTTGGGAAGATGCCTTGGAGCATGCAAAAAACAGTTAAATTGTTCTAGGGTCTAAAGATCTCACTTCCAATTTCTGCTGGTTGTCATTACCACTCTTCAATTCTCTCGTAACCTAAATGTTCGTTTGCCAAATATTTCT
>CENF01093081.1_pt1 | contig 12286 bp, 11 predicted proteins | sample 361291 | NCBI WGS metagenome assembly CENF01 (sample SAMEA2619399, study PRJEB7988) | marine metagenome | isolation source: saline water (ENVO:00002010), including | reverse complement strand
ACACTGTTAGGCGAAAGAGGGGTCACACTATCAGGTGGGCAACGCCAACGTGTCACATTGGCACGAGCGCTCATAGGAAATCCTCAAATCATTTTTTTAGACGATTCAACATCTTCAGTTGACCCAGTCATTGAAAAACGAATTTTGGACGGCCTTAGGACCAGAAAAAACATAAGCCTATTGATTGTTGCCCACCGTTTATCAACAATAAAACTTGCCGACCGAGTCATTTTTCTAAATAACGGCGTGATTGAGGGAACAGGTTCTCACGAAGAACTGATGCAGTTAGAAGCATATGCATCACTTGTAAAAGCTTATGAAAAACCAGGTATGAATTCATGAGTCAAGCCCGCCAGACCCGAAGAAATACCAGAGGAGAAATTGCATCTCAAAACATCGAAGTAGCCTCATTGAGCGATGGAGAAGATGAGACAAAAATCGGTGCCCTAATGGTGTTAAAGCGGGGATTACAAATAAGCCCTGAATTACGGACTGGAGCCGGGCTTACAGTACTGATGGCTTTAATAGTTGCCGCCGGATCTCTAGCTATTCCAGTTCTAATTCAACAAATCTTAGATCAGGGACTACGCGGAGAAGATGGTCTCCGTTCAAATTTCATTTATACTTCCTGCGCCATTGCCTTTATCATTGTCTCCTTCGTTATTTACGCTCAACGCGCTACCTACAACCGTCTCGTGAGAGTCGCAGAGACAACTATTCTTGAACTTAGAGTAAGAGTTTTTCGACACCTACACCGTCTCAGCCTTGCCGATCATCAAGAAGCAAGAAAAGGGATTCTTACAGCAAGAGTAACAAGCGATATTGAAACTCTCTCACAATTCGCGCAATGGGGCGCGATTGCTTGGATCGTTGACTCAGTAATCATCCTAGGGACGCTTACAGTAATGGCCATATACAGCTGGCAACTGACATTAATCGTAATTGTGATTTATCTTCCGATCATTCCAATTCTCAAAGCGATCCAACAACAACAATTTATCAAATACAGAGAAGTGCGCGAAGCAGTATCTGAAACACTTGGGCAAGCCTCCGAAGCAGTCACTGCAGCTCCAGTAATTCGCTCATACGGATACCAGAACTCAATCCGATCAAAGCTGGAAAACGCCAATCAAAACCAGTATCGACGACAAATACGCGCACATAAATTCTTTGCCTTACTTGCACCAGTCATGGATACATTCAGCGCTCTATCCATAGCTGGAGTCATAGTCGCAGGATCGTATCTTGGACCCGATATGGGACTCACATCAGGAGAAATGATTGCTTTCGTGTTCCTAACAACAATTCTGGTAGCACCAATTTGGGAGCTCGGAGAAGTCTTGGACCAAACACAGACAGCATTAGCAGGATGGTGGAAAATACTTTCGGTTCTAGATGTCCCAATAGAGGTCCACGAACCTGAAAGCGGTGAAAAACTCTCACTCGGTGCTTTAGAAATCGAAGCCCACAATATCAACTTCACATACCGTACTGGAAGCCAAGTTCTTAATGATATAAGCATTCGAATACCTGCCGGAACAAATGTTGCTGTCGTGGGAGAAACAGGCTCAGGAAAAACAACTTTTGTAAAACTTCTTGCCCGCATAGCTGACCCTACAAACGGGCAAATAGTTATCAATGGCATTCCACTGAACGAAATAGACTCTGAATCCCGGCACGCATCCATACAAATGGTTCCACAAGACGGGTTTCTCTTTGATCAAACAATAAGAGAAAATGTTGCATTTGGTAAACCAAATGCAAGTGAAGAAGAAATTCAAACAGCATTTCATTCTTTAGGTCTCACTGACTGGCTGAATAAACTTCCAGAGGGCATCAACACACAAACAGGTTCAAGAGGTGAAAGAATTTCAGTAGGTGAACGCCAACTTGTTGCACTTGCTCGAGCACAGTTAGCCAACCCCGGACTTCTCATTCTTGATGAAGCAACTAGCGCAGTTGATCCCGAAACCGAAGTTGCGCTCGTCAGTGCCTTAGAGCGTTTATCTCAAGGCCGCACGACAATATCGGTTGCTCATCGTTTGAGTACAGCAGAAAAAGCAGACCTCATACTCGTCTTCGATGATGGGAACATTGTCGAAACAGGAACACATCATGAATTAACTACACAAAACGGAATTTATGCAGACTTGCACAACACGTGGATGGGGAACACACAAGCCATATAGATAAAACTTCTCTCAACTCGCTGAGGATTAGCCAAAGTGTGTCAACTTTTAGGTAATCTCTTGATGGACTTAAAGAGGTTGATATGACTAAAACACCGGTACACGTAACCGTAACTGGAGCAGCAGGGCAAATTGGCTATGCGTTGCTTTTTAGAATCGCAAGTGGGCAAATGCTTGGAGCCGACCAACCAGTCGTGCTTCGTTTATTGGAAATTACCCCAGCGTTAGGTGCCCTAGACGGAGTGCATATGGAACTTGACGACTGTGCCTTCCCGCTACTTCACGGGGTTGTCAAAACAGATGATGCGAATGTGGCCTTTGCAGAGAGCAATTATGGTCTGTTAGTTGGAGCAATGCCACGGAAAGACGGTATGGAACGGGCAGATCTGCTCGAGGCCAATGGCGGAATATTTGGGCCTCAGGGTAAAGCAATTGCAGAAAACGCCAATGAAAATATAAAGGTACTTGTCGTCGGAAATCCAGCGAACACAAATGCTTTAATAGCGCAATCCTCTGCTGCGGGGATAAATCCAAGACAATTTACGGCTATGACGCGACTTGACCATAACCGTGCTCAAACTCAGGTTGCTTCAAAGTTGGGTGTTCAAGTCAATGATGTGAAGAAAATGACAATTTGGGGAAATCATTCAGCAACCCAGTACCCAGACCTCTTCAATTGTGAGGTCAATGGAGAATCCGTCGCCCACACAATAAACGACCAACAATGGCTCGAAAATGATTTTATTCCAACTGTGCAACAACGCGGCGCCGCAATAATCAAGGCTAGAGGAGCCTCATCAGCAGCTTCCGCCGCTAACGCAGCTATCGACCATATGCGAGATTGGACACTCGGAACACCTGACGGTGATTGGGTATCAATGGCTATCCCATCTGATGGAAGTTACGATATTCCTGAGGGAATTATTTCCTCTTTCCCAGTCACCTGTAAAGATGGCGATTATGAAATTGTTCAAGGGTTAGAAATTGATGATTTCAGTCGTGGCAGAATCAATGCTTCAGCAGACGAACTTGTATCTGAACGAGAAACAGTTGCGAGTCTAGGACTCATTTAAATCCTATTTCTGCGAGAAGCTTGGGAACGCATCTATCAATCGTTCAACATTTCCAGACAAGCGAAGTAATCCTTTGAGAAAAGCCTCCTCGGAAGTTAATTCCCCTCTGTGGATCAAAACTGCGGTTTCTTTATTCAAGCTAAAAACAACATCTGGTGATTCGGCTGCTCCACTAGAAGTTTCTGTTGTTGCCCCGATCACACAGTAAAAGCCTTCAATACTGCCATCAGAATTAGCAACTTCGTATTGGATGGTTAATTCTTCGTCAAGATTTGGCGAAGCATATAAGAAAAGATTGTTTTGAAGTTCAGACACCCACTCCATTTCATCAATTCCCATATTTAAGATTATCCCTACATCCTGCAAGTTGTATGGCGTTAGGTACCAAATCAATAGTCGCAGGAGACTCTCCAATAAATTCACCATCAGCCCATAAACCTAAGCCAGCGGTCTCGAGCACAATTCGTTTTCCCTCCAACCCTTCAACTTTGGGATGACTCATATGCGAACCGCTAAACACTCGCCTAAAGAAACGCAATAATTCAAAGCGCCCCACCTTTGATACAAGGGTTAAATTAGCAATCCCATCAAATGGGTTCGCTGAGGGTGCAATTTTCATTCCACCACCAAAATCACTGGTATTTGCAACATTCCACAAAGAAACGTCCCGTTCAAAGGGGACATCATCTATCGAAAAGCTCACAAATTTACTAGATAACGATCGAAGTGATGCCAAGGTTGAAACTGTATATCGACTTGGACCAGTCGGCCACCGCATCCGTTCCGCCCGCACATTCACATCACTGGAAAAACCAAAAGTCATAACAGACGCAACCCACCGGTCGTTCACTTTTAATAAATCAATTGATCTGGGTTCTTCCAAGGATGCCCTAACTGCTTTCTCAACATCGGTAGGAATTGTTAACGCTCTGCAAAAATCATTCCCAGTCCCTATGGGAATAATTCCCAACACTGTCTCTGTTGTTGCAATCGACTGAATGGCGTGGTGAATAATCCCATCACCACCAGCCACAATTACCCTTTCCGCTCCCTGCTCTATAAGTTCCTGTAAATTATGTTTTACTTCCGGAAGTGTCTCACCAGGTACGAGTGCATAGCCTACATCCAACTCTTCCAAACATTGAAAGATCAAACTCGCAGCTTTCGCCCCTTTTCCACGCCTTGCTAATTGGTTAATCAATACGTGAATCACTGATCACTCCGGCTTAGATTCCAAATAAAAATTACAATAATGAAACCAGCTAGTCCAAATATCACCGGCCAAATGAACGCGCTAAAAGAGTCAGGCCATGCAAGCGCTGAACCTTCAATGACTTCATTCTCTTCACTACTGATAACCCCAACGCCATTAGGCCATGGCCAAATCACGCGAAGACTTCCGATCATAAGTCCAATAAGAAGCGCTAAAACAGAATCACGATAATTTCTTAAAATCCAACTCAACAAGCGCGCAGACAAACTCAGCGACAAGACGGCCCCAAGACCGAAAACCAAAAGTTTACTAAGCAGGCGCTCATTGACAGCTTCTATTAAAGACCCATACATACCAATCATTAATAGAAAAAATGACCCTGATATTCCTGGAAGTATCATTGCACTGATTGCAATTGCTCCTGAAAGGAAAAAAATTAATAAGCTTGGCTGTTGAATGGGACCCGCTCGCACACCAAGCAAAATAAATACTGCAATTCCCACCGCAAGACCCAAGGAAACACGAAAAACATTCCAAGAACTCACCATAAATACGGCGACAATAACTGATGCAAGAACCAGCCCGAAAAATAAACCGGCTACAGAAGTAGGATGCTTCTCAAGAAGACGTTCAATAATTTGAGCCAATAAGACAAAAGTAATAAAGACCCCTGACAAGAGCGATAATAAAAAATGCCACTCTACGGATTGGAAAGACCTTTTCGTAGTAGCCCTGTCAATACGCAACACCGAAATAACTAAATTCGTACAGTTCTGGATATTGTGAAGAAGCCGCTCATAGATTCCCAACAAAAGAGCTATTGTCCCACCTGAAACACCAGGAACAGCATCTGCTGCACCCATGAAAGAACCACGTAACACATTACGCGTTATCTCCCGAAATACAGATTTCTGTTCAGTCATGGCTACCCATCAAGATGATAGAACCGAATACCGCCTTAGAGAGATATAGCAAAGCCTTTCTGCATCATTCTCAAATAAGTCAAGAATTTAATGAAAGTACGACTTTATAGCTATTGTGATATTGGAGTTTCTATGGTGCAAAGCGATTCAAATCCAGAAATGAGTAAAGGCGACGAATACCTTTTAAACCTTTTTCTCACCGATGAGGGAATAGCTGACCCTGCTGTTTGGTATAAAAGACTCAGAGATGAATCACCAGTTTTCAGAAGTTCCTCCGGAGCTATTTTCCTCTCGCGTTATGAAGATTGCAGAATGGTTTTTCGTGATAATCGGCTAGGGAAAGATAATCGCGAAGGTCCAGGAGGCACTGCTTTACCAAGAGAAGAATCTGAAGAAGTCCGAGCTTATAGGGAACAAATTAGCGCAAATAGAGGTGATTCATCTCCGTCAATGCTGTTTCTCAATCCTCCTGACCATACTCGCCTTCGAGGATTAGTCAGTAGAGCCTTTACACCACGGCGCGTTGAATCGATGAGAGAAAGCATCAAGGAACTTACCGAAGACTGCCTTGATAACCTTGCTGACGTTGGTGAGGGAGACGCAATGGAAATACTTGGTTTTCTTCCAGTTAATGTCATAGGTGAACTAGTCGGCGTGCCACGCTCAGATTGGGAATATTTCAGACCTTTGGTGACCGCAGGCGTTGCATCTCTTGAGGCGGCACCTTCTTTGGAAGAACTTAAAGCGTCCACAGCAGCTTTTACCGAAATGGGAGAATATTTCACCGCACTCCTTGAGGAAAGGAAATCAGTTCCGAAGGATGATCTCATGTCAGCTCTCATAGCGGTAGAGGAAAGTGGTGATCGGATTTCAGAAGATGAAGTCGTAAGCACAATAATTCTTCTTTTCGCTGCAGGAATGGAAACAACACAAAATCTAATAGGAAATGGATTAGGTGCTCTTTTCGCATACCCAGATCAAATGGAATTGTTATGGAATGATCAGGAATATGTCGAATCTGCAGTTGAAGAGATGCTTCGTTGGGATAGTCCTGTGCAATTGGATGGGCGAACGGCTCTAGAAGATACTGAAATACCTGACCTAAAATTACCTAAAGGAAGCCAAGTCGTTACTCTCATTGGGGCAGCCAACCGTGACCCGGAAAGATTCACGAATCCAGATGATTTCCAAGTCCGGCGAAATGAAGGCCAACCACTCAGTTTCGCTTCAGGTATTCACTACTGTTTAGGGGCTAATCTTGCACGCACAGAAGGACAAGAAATGTTTGCAGGTTTAATCAGACGATTCAAAACCATTGAACAGGCTGGAGAATTAAAACAACGTGGACGTCTCACATTACGAGGTTATGAAGCAGTTCCAGTTAAAGTAACATCGCGATGAATGACTCAGAAGAGCTATGGGACAAACGTTACAGCGATAATCCGGTTCTGAATCCTCCCTCAGAGTTTCTCGAAGAATTTGAACAATACCTTCCGGATCATGGGACTTGTGTTGACATAGCGGGAGGGAATGGAAGGAATGCTCTTTGGTTCGCTAAGAAAGGTTACACAACGTCTGTGATTGATATCAGTTCAGTTGCCCTTAACCAGGCAACGAAGAGCGCCCAATCTCAAAAAGTGGAAATTGAGTGCATTTATTGGGACATTGAGAAGAACCTTCTTCCACCAGAACGAACATGGGATATTGCGCTCCTTACCCTTTTCCTCAATAGAGGCGTTTTGCAGACAGCGAATGAGTACCTAAACCCGCAAGGAATACTTTTGTTCGCCCAACCAACGAAGAAAAATTTAGAGCGTCACCAACATCCAAGCGAACGATTCCTACTCGACCCTTCAGAAATATTTGAGATAAGCGAGAATCTTGCCGGTATGGAAATCCTCCATGTAGATGAGGGATGGCGAACATCAGAAAGACATGAAGCCTGGCTCGCCTGTAAGAAAATAATTTAAACACTTCGTCTTACTTGCGCTCACGGCATCTCTTTACTAATTGTAGAGATAGAAATTTCTACGAATTGGAGATGCATGAACGGACAAATGGTTAACTTCGCAGTAAATGGCACGCAAGCTGCCGGCTATCTTTCTGAAGCTAAGTCAGGTAAAGGCACTGGCGTTTTAGTTTTGCAGGAGTGGTGGGGTTTGGTTCCTCAAATTAAAGGTATCTGTGACCGGCTTGCAGATCAAGGGTTCACTGCACTTGCTCCGGATTTGTATCATGGTGAATTTGCACAACATACAGAAATGGATAAGGCAGGCGAACTGATGACAACCTTGCCACCAGAGAGAGCAGCTCGAGACATGTCAGGCGCCATTGATTACCTTTTGTCACACGATGCATGCTCAAGCGAGCAGGTAGGCGTAATTGGCTTCTGTATGGGCGGTATGTTGACATTACTCATAACAGCTCAAGAGGGTAACCGGGTAGGAGTCGCAGCCCCATATTATGGAGCTCCTCTCGGCGATCCATCAGTAAATTGGGACAGTCTCTCCGCTAAAGTTGAGGGGCACTTTGCTGCTCACGACGATTTTTTTCCTCCCGAAGCGGTTCAAGATCTTGAACAGCAGTTGCAGCAGCAGGGAAAAGATGTGACTTTTCATATTTATGAAGGCACAGGCCATGCCTTTGCAAATGAAGAAGACGTGTTAGGAACATTTGATTCCTCAGCTGCCGAGACTGCCTGGGATAGAACTATCGCTCTCTTAAAGAAAATTTGACCTTTGAGTAGTGTCAAAAGTGAGAATTTAAGAACTCTGTCCTAACAATTTGCGGTTCTTGCGCTTGGACTTTATGTAATCGCGATTGGTATAAGCGATGAAGTCCAAAGGTATTTCTTTCGGGCAGGCTTCATGGCATTCCCCATGGTTAGTGCAAGAACCGAAATATTCTTCCATTGTCTCAACCATGTCCTCGGTTCTTGACCATCTTTCAGGCTGACCTTGTGGCAGCAGGTTGAGATGTTGAACCTTCGCAGATGTAAAGAGCTGAGCCGCAGAGTTGGGGCAAGCAGCCACGCAAGCTCCGCAACCAATGCATGCTGCAGCATCAAAAGCAGTATCCGCAGCATCTTTAGGAACCGGAATCAGGTTCGCATCAGGTGCCGAACCCGTAGGAACTGTAATGTATCCTCCGGCTTCAATGATGCGATCTAGTGGAGATCGATCAACAACTAAATCCTTGATGACAGGAAATGAAGCAGCTTGCCACGGTTCAACGATGATCGTGTCACCATCACTGAACTTTCTCATGTGCAATTGGCATGTTGCAGTAGCCTTTTCAGGTCCGTGAGCCTTTCCATTGATCATGCAACCGCAGGTACCGCAAATTCCTTCACGGCAATCACTGGCGATTTCCACTGGTTCCTCACCATCGCTTATTAGGTTCTCGTTGAGAACATCAAACATCTCAAGAAACGACATATCCGGACTTATCTCGTTCACTTCGTATGTTTCAAATCGCCCTGTTTCGTCGGGTCCATTTTGGCGCCACACTTTTAGCGTTAATGTCATTGTATTTTCCATGGCGTTCTCCTACTTGTATGACCTTTGTGTCAATGGGACATTATCAAAGGTCAACTCTTCCTTATGTCTAACGGCTGAATCGGAAGTTCCTCCCCATTCCCACGCAGCGACGTGAGCGTAGCTTTCGTCGTCACGCAATGCTTCGCCTTCAGGCGTTTGACTTTCAGTTCGGAAATGGCCACCACATGATTCGTTACGTTCAAGCGCATCTCGAGCTTTCAGTTCCGCTAGCTCAAAGAAGTCAGCAACCCTACCGACCTTCTCAAGCGAGGTATTGAGGTTATCGGCTGTGCCAAGAACCCTGACGTCTTTTTCAAACTCTTCGCGTAGTGAGGGAATTTCTGATAAAGCCTTTTCTAGACCATTCTTATCTCTTTCCATCCCAATGAAATTCCAGACCAGCTTTCCTAGTTCCCTGTGGAACCAGTCAACAGAACGAGTTCCATTGACGGAAAGCCATTTTTGCGTGCGCTCTGCGACGTCGTTCACTACAGTTGCGCATGCAGGATCATTCTCATCAAGAGGGCTTTCTCCTAAGAGAGGGGCGAGGTAATTTCCTATTGTGTACGGAAGAACGAAATACCCGTCTGCAAGTCCCTGCATTAACGCTGAGGCTCCTAGTCGGTTAGCTCCGTGGTCTGAGAAGTTTGCTTCACCTACGACAAACAGGCCAGGTACGTTACTCATCAATTCGTAATCAACCCAAAGACCACCCATTGTGTAGTGTGTCGCAGGATATATTCTCATTGGAGTTTGGTATGGGTCTTCGCCTGTGATTCGCTCGTACATTTGGAAAAGGTTTCCATAGCGTGCGCGGATAGCATCCTCACCATCTCGCTTAATGGCATCAGCGAAATCAAGGTAGACACCATTTTTGAGCGGCCCTACTCCAAGTCCTTGATCAACTACTGTTTTAGCGTTTCTTGATGCTACATCTCGTGGAACCAGGTTTCCGAAAGCAGGATACTTTTCTTCTAGGTAGTAGTAGCGTTGATCTTCAGGTATGTCAGATACTATCCGGGCTTCATCGTGGCTCTTAGGAACCCATATCCGCCCATCATTTCGTAGCGATTCTGACATCAAAGTTAATTTTGATTGGAATTCATCACTTGCTGGTATGCAGGTTGGATGAATCTGTGTGTAACAGGGGTTAGCAAATAGAGCCCCACGTCGGTGAGCTCTCCATCCGGCTGTGACGTTGCAAGCCATTGCATTTGTGGATAGGTAGTACACATTTCCGTATCCCCCTGTAGCGAGAACTACTGCATGTGCTGTGTGGCTTCGTACGTCTCCTGTGATTAAGTCCCTGACTACAATTCCTCTTGCAGCGCCATCATGGACGATAAGGTCCAACATTTCTGTACGTGTATGCATTTCGACAGAACCAGCCCCTACCTGCCTCATCAGTGCGGAGTAGGCACCAAGCAGCAACTGTTGACCGGTTTGCCCTCGAGCGTAGAATGTTCGACTTACTTGAGCTCCACCGAAGGACCGGTTGTCTAGAAGGCCACCGTATTCACGTGCAAATGGAACTCCCTGCCCCACGCACTGGTCAATAATATTTAGAGAAACCTCAGCGAGTCTGTGCACATTGGCTTCCCGACTTCTGTAGTCGCCACCTTTAACTGTGTCATAAAACAACCTATATACAGAGTCTCCATCATTTTGGTAGTTTTTGGCACCATTGATCCCACCTTGTGCAGCGATACTGTGCGCTCTTCTTGGGCTGTCATGATATGTGAAGGCTTTAACTTTATAACCTAATTCACCAAGTGTTGCCGCCGCTGAAGCACCTGCTAAGCCTGTTCCGACAACAATGACTTCGAATTTCCTCTTGTTGGCTGGGTTTACGAGCTTCATATCGAATTTATGGTTGGACCATTTGTCGGAAATAGGTCCTTCGGGAATTTTGGAATTAATTTCTCCAATCATTCTTTTGCCTCCTTTTCGGCTTCGTATGCCGTAATCCCACATGGAGCCTCACAGTTATCTTGATCAATTAACCCAGTGGTAACTGCTATCGGGAAACTTAGGTTCCCGATCAAGATTATTCCCGCTAGCCCCTTGGCGAATGAGCGACGTGCTTTGTTAATTTTTGGACTATTGATTCCAAGGCTTTGGAAAAGGCTCCACGTTCCGTGATAAATATGTATCGCAAGCGCAACGTTCGCTACTACGTAAATGAGTGCGACGCCGATGTTTCCCATTGATACAACAACGTTATTGTAAGGGTCTCCTAGAACCCAGTCTTTACTGAACCATCCCCACGTTAGGTCAGCTAAGTGGAAGAAAAGGTAGAGGAGGACGATAGGTCCGGTCCAACGCATGGTGCGACTGGCATAGTTAGCAGCGACGAAATCTTGCGACGATGCATACTTCTTGTTCCCGTCTGTGAAATTCGCTCTGGTATTAGATTTTCGACTTATTTCTTTGAGCGTGTAGGCCGAATGGACATGCACAGCAAAGGCGGCGATGAGCAAAAGACGCACACCCCATAGAAGCCAAGTTCTTGGAACAATGTCCGTTCCGAGATTTCTCAACGTCTCGGCATATTCGTGAATCTCCAATGGGCCTTCGTAGAGGTGGAGGTTGCCGATCATGTGTGTGACTACAAAGCCGAGCAGAACGACGCCACTTACAGCCATGGCCCATTTTCTTCCTACTGCACTTTGATAAATGTTTAAAGGAAACGGAAGTTGCTTTTGCTTTTTACGAATAGGATCGGGCCCTTTTCGTATTGTTGTTTGCGCCATTTGTCTGCGCCTCCTGGCATGTGCTTTTCGTTTTTCCCTATACTGACCGTACCGCCAGACGGGATTTATGGGCTAACTGTGTGACCCTTTTTACATATCAAAAATCCAGTCTACTTTCCCCACAACAGAAACGATGGAACTAATGTTTCCTTATGCCCGAACAAAATTTTGATCCAACACATCGTTGGTTTGACCTTTGTTATAGAAACCATATCCAGATCAACGAAGCTGTATCGATGTGTAACGAATTAATTGATGCGTACAATGAACCGCACCGTCATTACCACACGATGAATCATGTGTATTCCTGCCTCAATTTATTGGATGGTTTGCCAGTTGCTGGGGAAAACAAAGACATGCTTGAATTTGCAATATGGTTCCATGACCTTATTTATAATGTTGCATCTCAAACGAATGAGCAGGAAAGCGCAACTCTTGCGTATGACTGGTTAGAGAACCGCAATGTTTCGTATGCGCAGGAAATCAAAAGAATGATTGAACTGTCAGCTGATTACATCACCGCGCAACTAACCAATGAAACGGAAAAGATATTTCACGATTTAGATTTAGCAATTCTCGGCTCTCCTAAAATCACA
>CENF01075142.1_pt1 | contig 12306 bp, 6 predicted proteins | sample 361291 | NCBI WGS metagenome assembly CENF01 (sample SAMEA2619399, study PRJEB7988) | marine metagenome | isolation source: saline water (ENVO:00002010), including | reverse complement strand
CTAGCAAATAACTTATCTTTACCCATTAGTTGAGTAACTTGTGATCGCTGTGCAGGAGAATATTCCACTCCATTACCATTAGTATTTAACTGAGGACGACCATCAAATTCGATATCAATAAGGAATTGTTTAATAGGACTCATCTCACCACTTTGTTTAAAAGCTGGAGAATAAGTATTAACTAAACGTTGCCAGAAATTAGTAGGCTCTCTAATTAAACCTCCATCAACCCAATCGTATGCATCTGGTAAACCACCTTTTGCTATAGGGTTTCTGTTAGCTAATAACTGTGTAAATTCTTGTTCAACTTCTTTTAACTGTGGAGTAAATAATCTAGAAAATTCATTTCTTAGACCACTTCCAGGAATAAAGCTACTTCCAAAACTGGCAAGCCACCTGTTCATAGCTGCTGGGTTTCCAGCAAAGATATCATTCATTGGTTCAAGACCAGCTAAGAATGATTTGTTAGTTATGTTTGCTGATAAAATATAGCCCATCTTATTAAGTTGCAGCTCCAGTGTTGGTTCATCTAATGAATCAAAGTTATCCATTACATCAGCAGTTAATGCTATCCAGTCACTGATTGCTCCAAGGTTGTCATAGCTATACCATTTACCATCCCAACCTTTGTAGGAACGAGGTTGCCATCCAAGTTGTCTTCGAGTCTGTTGTCTAGTCTTGTCATACAAACCGTTGCCATGAAGATTACCCATACTAAAGGCACCAACAGCACCAAATACTGAAATAGTACCGATAGCTTTTCTACCTTTCATTTCAGCACGAATAGTTTCATATGCAGCTTCAGGGTCTACTTTATTAAGGTCAATTTGATTTGATCTCAATAGTCTTTCAACTTCTGAACCATCCATCTCAGCAAACGGTTTACTGAAATTATTTAATCTGTCTACAAATAAACCTAATGGGTTATGACTTCCTGCAAACCTAAGCATGTTAATAGCTGTTCTTGGAAACATAAGAAATGGTTTTAGCATTGGTGCGTAGCTAAGAAGATCATTGATACCATCGACCCCAGCGTTATCTAGGTTCATTGCTATCTCTCTACTTGCATACTCAACACCTTTGTCAGTTATCATTCCTGTGTCGTCAAACATCTCTTTATATAGCTTTTTACTTGCTCTCTGTATGCTCTTATCTGTAACTTTCTTTCCTTTAGTTATTAAAGAATCGTAAGCTCTACCTCTCGATTCAACACTAGCAATAAACGATCTAGTAAATCCGTCAAATGCTGTCATTGAGTTAGCACCAAATCTTAACCAAGGATGCTCGGCAAGATCATTCATAGCTTTAACTCTTTCCATCATTGCTTGCGGACCATCAAAACCTTCAGCAGATTTAGCATCAGCAAAAGATTGTAAAGAATCTATTGTTTTTTGATTCTTAATTTGAAAGTCTTTACGCATGATGTATTCGACAGAACTAGGATCTCTAGATGCTTGTCTAAATACAGTATTCATATGAGTTGTAGCTTTTTGCAAAGTATCTACAAACCCAACTGTGTACATATAACTAGCTCTTCTTAAGGTAGGCATATCTCTAGCTATAATCGCTCCTGCCATAGTTGCGATTGGTCTTTCGATCATTAAAGCTAAGTTAGATAAACCAGCTTTTAATGGTGTACCAATAGCTGACAAAACAGAGTTATAGATATTTGCCCATGCACCTTGTACAACAACAGAAGGCATTTCTGGATTAGTATCAATGAAAGCTTTCTTAAATATTCCAGTTGATTCCTGGAAATATCTGTTTAAATGACTGATAGTTTGTACCTTGCCATCAGTTGTTTCATAAGCCAACATTAATGGTTTTAACATTGAAGGCTTTTCTTTATTGAGTTTACGTATTAGATCAATCGCTTCTTTAGATTCTTTTGTAATTTTTTTAAGATTATCAATAGTCTCTTTTTTTTGTTCTTTTACATAATTAAAAGCATTATTTAAAATATTTTTCTTACCACCTTTCTTCTTGAAATCTAATGTTTTAATTCGATTCCAGATGTTTGTCATAGCTAAAGCTCTACCTCTTGCATAAGAAGTTTGTGCTTTGATATTCATTAAATATTGCAATCTATCTAGCACTTGCTCCTGTGCTCTTTGTACAGCTTGTGGAGCATCTGCCATTAATCTTGCACCCTCTGCCATATCAGATACTTGACCAGCTAATGATGTACTTACATATGCCTGAGCACGTGCTAAATCCATATTCATGTAGTCATCAAAGTATTTCTTTATTGCATTAAATACTCCGACATATCCTTCTGAACTGAGGACTTTAATTCCTGTATCCGCATCTGTACCAGATAGAAATTGATCAACAACACGTTTCATTTCTGGAACGTCCATTTCATAAAGCGCGGCAGCTAGATCTTCTCCAACTTCTATTGCTTCATTTTTAGTTATGACCTTTCCAGTTTGACCATGCCATTCAACATCTAATTTTAAATCTTTGGATAGTTCACGCATAGTTCCCAGACCAGCATCATCAAGATTTAAACCATCTTTCAATGCAGAATCTGTAAATACACTTCCAACTCTTCCTTGTACACTATCTATATTTTTAGCAATACGAACAGAATCAAACTGAGCACCTATAATTCCACCGTCATCAGAAGTTCTAAAGCCTACCTCATACTCATCATAAATATCGTGTACACCTTTAATAGGTTTATCAAGATCTATATCCTCAGTAATAGATAAGTTGTATTTACCCATTTCGGTAAATTCATCTTTTCTTTTCTGACTATTGATAAGCATTTCATTCTCTACTGGATCAGCAGATTTTGGCTTTTTAGCGTATTTCTTTGCTTTCCAAGCTTTAGCTCCCTCATCTTTTGGAACCCATTGTGAAGCATCTTTAATACCTCTAAGTTCTCTGACAAGTTTAGAACCACCTAAAAGAATATCTCCCATAAAACTTAAGCCAATACCTTCATTGATATTCTTTTGACGTTTTATTTCAGGAGAATCACTATCTAAAGTGGCAACATTATCTGGTATCCAACCGTAAGTCTGCGGCCACGCTGCTTTTAAAGATCCAGCAGCGTTATGATCTTCTTCGTTTACTGTGTTAATTCTGTCAACAATACCACCAGCTAATGCATCAGCTCCGGCAGTACCAAAAAATTTCATTAATGGATTATTTCCAACAGCCCAGCCAACTTTAAGGTGAGCTGCTCTTCCTAATCCTTTTAACCACATCCCACCATATAAAGATGGAATTACAATTCCTGAAATTTCTCTTATTCCCTGTAAAGTTGCACTTTCGTATTTAGGAAGTTTTGGAACATTAACCCCTGGAATTATGTTTACTGTATCAACAGCAAAATCAATTACTCCAGCTCCCATAGCTGCTGGATAATTAGCAGCATTTAATGGGTTTCTTAAGTCTGCTCTTTGTTGACCAAATGTATCAGCAAAGGTGACTTGCTCACCTCGCTCTGCTTTGTCCCTTAATCTTTCAGCATTATCTTTTTTAGTTAATGCTTGCCCTTCTACAGGCTGTATCTCATTTGTTAATTCCGTAGAATTGTTTTGGGATTGCGTTGGTTGAGTTGTATTTCCTTGACCTTGGTCTGCCTGTGCAGCAGAATTTAAACTTTCTTGCCTTGCAACGGATTCTAATCGTTGCTGCTCCATAGAGTTTATTGCTTCTTCTGTCAGACGTGGAATAGCTTCGTTCAACGAATCCATTATTTCGTCATTCATTTAATTTTTAGATCTAACGTGTTCCCACTCTGCGGCAAATTCTTCATAAGTCATTTCAGATAAAGCTTTTTTGTCGCCATACTTATATTTAAAACGAGCATAAACTCGTCTGTCTTCTTTAGATAATTGATCTTTAATAGGTTTTGTTTCGTCTAATTCTCTACCACTTGCTTCTATATGTTCCACAAGTTCGACTCCAGCCATAGTGCTGGCGAATGGTAAATTAACTTTTTTAGTCATTGCTAAAACTTCTTTACCATCAGGACGTATGGAAGCAAAATGTTCTTCACCAACTCCTTCACCATTAATTTCGCCCCAAGCTCTAGCTGAGGTCATACTGGTAGCAGAGTAGTTTAATAAGAATTTATTTTCAGATGGTAGTTTGTCAAAAGCTTTTAATGAAACGCTGGTAAGAGGTTCCATACCCACAGCTTCTCTTTGTAAATTAATTACATCGATAGCATTTAGGTTATCAAACTTTTTAGCTATTCTTTTCGCTTTTTCTGGTATAACAAGGACACCCATACTTGCAGAATTATCCTGCATAGTAATTAACTCCTGTTCACTAAAAAATAATCTAGGAGAAGTCAAAGCAGAGTAACCCATATTTTTTAAATAGTAGTTTTCTTTACTAATTGTTCTATCAACTAAAGCTGCACTATCTGCAATTTCTTGTTTGCTCTGTGAAGTAGGACTAATAAAATTACCTTTATCATCTTGAAATTTACTTTCCGACCAACCTTTAGCGGTTTCGGTTTCAAAGTCTAATTTGATTTCTTCAAAAGCCATCTGAGCAGCTTTATGTTTTTCACCTTCAGGTAAAGCTTCATATATTTCTATGGCTCTCTTTGAAAATTTTGCTTGGAAATATCTAGATAATTGGTTGGCTCCATCATCAAATCCACCAACTGTAACCTTAGCTTTTTTTTTAACCATAGCTTCCAGATCATCTGAAAAGTCACTGGCATTAGCAACAACTATGTCACCGGCTTTGGCTTTCTTTACAATCTCTGGATCTAATTGAACCATCAACGGATACTCTTTAAGAGTTTCTGAATTTAGTGTTCCATTTTGATAAGCTAGTTCAGCATCTCTTTTTCTAGATTTGATAATGTTTTTATCATTATTTAGACTGTCAATAGCTGTTTGTAGATAAGGGTCAGAGTGACCGTTGTATTTTAAACGTTGATTTATTTGTACTTGTTCTAGTTCCTTAATGATGGTTAAGTCATAACCTTTTTCTCCAACCTTATCAGCAGGAATTTTTTTAAGATATTCCTGAGTTTCAGTATGAGCATTTATTTTATTCTCATTCTGTTTTCTGTTATATTCTGAAGTCCTATAATCATCAACAGCATCTTCAATTTCATTAGCTTCTACTTTGTATTGCTGCCTATAAGTAGTGGTATGACCATCATCATGCTTATATTCCATATCTAACATTTTGTCCGTTTGGTTCTCTGTTAAGACACCACTTTTAGCCAAAGTTAAAATATGACCTAAACCTTCTCTTCTAGCTTTACCTCTTTCGCCACCATATAAACCAGCATAATTATTAGAAAAATTGATCATGCAATTCACTCCGTCCGCACCTGTTAAGACACAAGACTCAAGTGATTTTTTAGCAGTTACTATTTCTTCTTCTTTAATTGCTGCTTCTCTTGTAGCATTCCAATTGTTATATGCAGTAGATTCTTTTTCTTTTTGTTTTGTGTTGGTATGTTTGTGAACAAGAGCTGGATTTATATCTCCTAATTGTTTAAAAAAATCCATTCTATAAGTAGCTTCAGCAGCTTTATACTCTTCGTAAGAAGTAGCACCATTTAATTTTGGATTATTTTTAGGATCATATTGTTGTAATTTGCCTTCTACAAATGCAACTACAGCTCCATGTTGTTCAGCTTTGTTCAGTTTTTTAAACTCGACAGAAGTCCAGATGTCTCCACCTTTTTTCTCCCAGTCAGTCCTTACCTCGTTTATAGCTCTACCTTCTTCATATAATTCTTCAGTAGCTAGGTCATATGCAAGTTGAGTTTCGTTAGGTACTCCGTTTTCATAGAACCACATGTGACCTTTTGCAAAGTCAATTTCTTTTTTTTTATCTTCTCTTTTTTTTAAAATACCAGATACTTCCTCAGACATACCTGCTAAAGCTATGAGATCATTCCCAGCAAACGAAGCGGCATAATTATAGTTATCAATTTCTTGAGTCCAATAATTATTCATGCCCTCGTTAATCTGTTTATAACCAGTTATAAGTTCTGGAACATAATCTCTTGATGAGGTTGGATTAAAATCTTTTGCCATTATGCATCTCCGTAATAAACTTCACCACCAATTGTTGGGAAAGTTGTAGTTCCCCAGTCATAAGATGTGACTCCATCAGTATCAAATCCTGTTGAAACAGTTTGATCTGATGAACCAGATAAAGGATTATCTTCCATAGCACCAAACGCACTTCCTGCGGCACCAAGGATTCCCTGGAATATTGGCATTGATGAGTTTTGCATAGGAGGATAGTTAGGAGCCATTGTTGGTACTGGTACTAATGGTTCTGTTAATTTGTTTCTTGCACTTCTAGCAGCTCTTCTTGTATTTGCTAGACCTTCTCGATAAACTTCTCCTGCACGGGTTAGACCAAAAAGTCTTTTCCCGACTGCTCTTCCATATTCTGCTGCAACCATAGTTTCATATCGTTGAGCTGAACGACCAGTTTGACCTGAAGCTCCCATCTTTCCCAATTTTTCTTTTACCATTTTCATAAAAGAAGAATGGTTTCCAGAGAGAGCTTTAGATCTAACGGCATTTAATTTAGCTCTAGCATTTTCGTAAGCACGATTAGCTGCTAGATCATTTTCATTTATATCGATGGCACGCTTAACTGTCTTAGCTTGATAGATCGTTCTATTCTGTAGCCACTGTCTCTTACGAATCTCCATCTGACGTTCCCATGCACGTCTCTTGGCTGTATTCTGAGCTTTAATAGCTTTACTTTGACCTATTCCACTAAGTATTTTTGAAGCTCCACCGATGGCTGCACTAGGACTGCACACGGCAAAATTCTATAAAGGATAAATTGTTTGGTCCATGTTTTAGTTCCCTTAAAAATTTGAACCCAAGGAACCTTAGAAGTTTGATATGAACTTTGTTTCGTTTATCAACGATATTCCAAAGCAACTTCTCTTCTCTACTTTTTATGTATCTCTTTGCTTCTCTAGCAAAGGTATGAGGATAATCGTATATAGCTGGTGTACATAGCATCCAGATTTGTCCATCTTCATAGACTCCTGCTATGCCAGCTAATTCACCATTAGGTACTTGAAAGTACACAGAATCGCAGTTTTTTATTCCTTCGATAATTGCATTTTCAGGATCATGTCCATGACCCTCTGTTATCTCCTTACGGTCATCTGGTAAAAGTTGTGAAGCTACAGCAATTGCAGCTTCAAACGTTGCGTTATGAATGTATTTAGACACGCTTATATGATTTAGTGTTGTAATCTCCTTCCCACTGATACGAAAGCAATGTAGCTGGGGACGGGTGTTGTGATGAGATTGTTATTTTTAAATTCTTATTTCTTTCATATGTTGGTATAGTTTCAAAATCGTTTGGTAAAAAAGTAAGGCTGTTTGCAACTAAATGGTTAGCTGAATTGACTTCTCTAGTTTCTACATATTGAGGTTTACCGTTTCTATCTAGTGTTAATTTATATACTCCTACATCTCCAAAACTAAACTTAACTCTATGAACTACTAAGTCAGATCTAGTATCAGATCTAAACTTTTCTCCTGCTTGATAAGTAAAATATATTGTTGGTAAAACAACTTGCATGTCATAGAGATATCCAATAATAAAAGTCTCACCCGACCAGTCACCAACTATTTCTAAATTAGATCCGTTGACTGTAACATCTGCATATCTTCCTAAGTTGGTTCCACTATCTGTGTCAAAAGCAACTAACTGATTAGTACTTTCTAATCCAGTAGGTTTAGTTTTAGTTGATTTTCCAGTAGTTGAACTATAACTCCACCCATTTGTAGACATTGAATGATCTAAATGGACTGGGTATTCAACTCCTGAACCAACAAAATGACCATCGTCATCAAGTTTTATTGAATATTGTAGTAATTGATCTTTATTATTATTTCTTACTACTACGTATAAATCATCATCTAACATACAGTGATAGACAATATTTCCTGTAAGTGTCCAACTAAACCATGCTGCTAATACTCTTTTATTTGCAGAGTCAAAATATCTATAGCCATACATTTTATTAGTACCAGTTTCACTAAAGAAAATTACATTATTTTCTCGAGAATTTGAAATAAGATCTAGATTTTTTGCGAATAGATTTGATACTACTTGGCTTTGATTGACTACATTAGGTTCACCTTCTCTAAACATACGAGACATTTCAAAAAATCTCGAGTTTTTTCCTGCATTATCTAAGAAACCTACGGTTGTACCTAAAGATATTGGGTTAGTTTTTTCGTTAAAATTATAAGCTGCTAAAGCATTTATCTTGGCAGTTCTAGGACTTAAGATATCACTATCTGTAGTCAACATAAACTGTTGATTTCTAGTAAATATGACTAATCCTGCATTAACTTGTATAGCGTCATAAACAATTGCTGGGTATGTAGAGCTACAAGATATATCAATAGGATCTAAATTTGAAATTGTAGTAGCCGTTTTAGCCCAAAAATTAAAGAAATTTCCAGGACGGGACATAATTATATTGGCATCACTTAGCATTACCAGACGGTTTCTAAAGAAAACCATCTTGTTAATAGTCTTTCCTACAAAGCTAGGTCGTGGGTTAGTACCACCATCAGCATCTGTATCACCTACGTTGGCATTTATCCAGCTAACAGTAGATAAAGTAAATGTAGTTGAATTAGTTCTGATCAATTGAAGTGGCATAGTGCCAGCATCAAATTCTATTTGTGTGCCAGGTTTTGCACATTCTTCCCAAACACCATTACCATCTTTATCATTATTACCCACAAACTTTACAAAGAAATCATCTTCTTCCTCAGCACTATTTCTAACTTGTACAACCATTCCATGTTTACACTGTCTTGGTAAATCTTCCACGGTCAATACACTTCCAGACACGACGTTCATTAAAGCTGTGTTTGGAGCTGACATGTTAAATACACCTTCAGCAATCGGTCTAGTTATATAAATTCCATTACCAATAATCTGTACGTTAGCTTCAGTAAAATTACCAGTTGCAACTATTGCTGAACGAAGAGTACCTAAGATAGTTTCTCCTGTAACAGTAGTTTTAGTATCAAAAGATGTTGGGTTTGGTCTTATTAAACCAAGATTTGCTTGTACTTTTGCTGTACTTATTTCATCTACAGTCACCTTGTAGTAGCCATCTTTCATGTAAACATATACATGATCTCCTGCTTGCCATCCCTCACCCCCATAAAGGAGGTCATTTGCTGTTGAATATCTAGTTCTGTAACTAACGTTTGATCCACTTCCAACAGGAGTTGATTGACCAGTGGTTGTAATTCTAAAATATAAATTAGATCTTCCAGTCTGCCCACCTACGTAATAATTAACTGCTTCACTGCTTATATCAGAACTAATACCATCTGGAACAGAAACACCAAATTGATTATTAGAACCAGTCACATCAGTCATACCTACTGAATAGGTTCCAGTTGGAATATTAGTACTGCCTTCAATACGAACTTGTTGACCTAGTGTAAGACCATGACCACTTTTAGTAACTACGATATTATTACCAGATGCTGTAGCTACTGCTGTAGCAGATGTAGCGGCATTAAATACACTTACTTGATAGGAAAAATCGGTTCCTCCTAAAGTAGATATGGCATCATTATCAACTAAAGTTCCTCCACTTGTAACTTCAAAAATTCTTGTTGCAACGTTAGGTGAAACATCATCATTGTTTTCATCGTTTATAGCGTCGCCACTGCCATCACTGTTAGCTGTTTTCTGACATCGGGTAATATTATTTACTCTGTCTGTATGATTGGCTATTCTTCCATTAGTATTACAGTAGTTATTACTAGATCGAACCAGTTCTACACTAATTCTGGTTGCAGTAGTTGTTGTTTGAAAATTTGTAGTATCAAATATATTTAATGAGTATTGACTAGCATATTTAATTTGATCTAATTCTAAAAAAACTTCAGGATCTCTAACTGGGGCAACAGTTGAAGACATAGCTATAGTTTTTAATCTGTTAGTTAGAAACGTGTAGTCATTAATAGTAAGAGTCTGTATATCTTCATCACTACTATGAGTTAAATATGTAGCCATAGCAGATGTAGAGCCAGTGACATTCATTTCTGAACCGTCACTACACTTCCACATATTGATATCACCTGTTCTACTAACTTGTCCTATATATTGTTCAGCTTCATCTCTGTAATAATGAAACCATTTTCCATTTGTTTGTGAATTATTTGTACCATCACTTAATGATGTTACGTATTTACCAGCAGGACGTTTCATCAAACCATGTGTTACATCAGGTAATACATTGTCTGCAACATTAACCTGTCCTGGAAGTTTGAGTTCATCTGGTTGTTGTGAGATGCCCCCAGTTAATGTTGGTATAAGTTGTGTAACACTTCCCATTATCTAATTAATGATTTATAAGGTTGATAAGCTCTGTAAGTACTATTCTTCGGCCAACCAAAGAAAGATGGATCTCCCTGATTGCATTCGTATTCCATTAAAGAAGCACGAGATAAACCTTCTTGACTTTGTAATAGTTTTACTAATTGAGGATTGTTAACCAGTTGTGTAGCTGCTCTGGTTGAAGCACGGGCGATTATATATCTTTGAAATACTGATGGTATATCTGTAAAAGAATAAAGATAAACAACATCTAATTCCATATCATGGTCAAAGACATTCGTGTGATTTACTTTGTCATATAACTTTCCATCTCTCTTAACTAAATCCATATTTCTATCAGCCTGACCATCGTTAAGGTCATAGCGTAAATAGCTGCTAGGGATTGTTATGTGTCCTGAATTATCTGGGGTTACTTTGATGTGTTCTTCAGTATTAAAATGCCAACCTTCATTTAAAACATCTTTAGTTACTTCAGAAAGAATGTTGTATATAAAAGATATTTCTGGATTTTGAAAGTTAAGAGTAGTGATTGGTGATTGACCAATGCTACCCAAGATAGAATTAACTGCGGATAGTTCTGTATCGGTTGCTATTTGAGTAGTCATAGAGAAAAAAAAAGGGACCCGAAGGTCCCGTATAAAATGTATAAATTAGAATGCAGAAGGAGCTGAAGCACCAACATATAGTTCTACTGCGGCAGCAGGATTTAAGTAATCTGCCCCCATAGCCATGCGTCCCAGAATGACATCACCTTGGTATACCACGGAGACATCCCCTGAAGTCACTTGGACTTGAGGACCTATAGCTTCTACAACACCGGCAGCTTCTTTCTGGAAGATCAAACCACATGACTTGGCTGTCATTTCTGTAGCAGTACCATAGTCATTGTTGATTCCAGTAGACGCACCTGATGCGTTTTCCAATGAAGGACCAATGTGTGATCCCATGTTTGATGGAGAAGTTTTACCTGTTGTTCCACCAAAAGCTGTACCATACTTGCCAAGGAAAGGAATGTTCATTGACTTGTAAATCTTGATACCAGCTATTTCAATTACTCCGTTACCACCTTGTAATGCAGTACCTTGAGAGTCTCTGTTTACAAGACCGTTAGATGATACATCAGTGATCAAACCGTAGTATTGGCGAGGGTTTAATACCGCGCATCTTCCAGAAGAACTGACTCCTTTTTCATCTAGTGCAGCAGCAGCATCATAGAAAGCTGTTACTAAGTTGCCTGAATTAAAAGCGTCGGAATCATTAGTTGTTGAACCAACTCTGATTTGTGTTCCGCCAGGTTCTACAAAGTTTGTCTTTGTAATTGGAGAAGCAGATCTAGCTCCTCTAGTGATAGCTCTGAAGATGAGTCTGTCATACTTCTCTGCTAATGCGTATCCAATCTTCTTGGATATTTCTCCTCTCAACTCGAAGTGCGCTAGTGTTTCGTCTAGCTCATACACGAAGGCACTTGAAATTAATAGGTCGTCAACAGTAATTGTTTTTTCTGCGACTGGAGGTGCGCCGTCACTGTTTCCTAAAATTGAATTTCCAGGAGTATGATATTCCGCAGTTGTTCTACCTGTGTAGATGAACTGAAGACTCTTACCGTTTTTCAATGTTCTTTTCATCACCATGTCACGAGCGATTGTCTCGTGCTGGAATCCTTTAAACATCTCTCCTGAGAACAATTTAAGGTAAAGTGCTCTAGCGTCACCGGCTGAGTTTGACTGACCTTGGCGTGTTAGCGAGGTAGTCAAAGCTGAACTCTGATGAGCCATGATTTTCTCTTAAAATGTAAGGGTATATTTGCTTGTCTCTTTACGTAAAAAGTTGTGAGTCTCAATTAGACTCAATTGTTTCGTGGTCTATCCCACCGTCTAGACGGCTGATGAGTATCCGCGTACGGGTCAAAAGCCAAAGTGAAAGGGAGTCCGACTCTGAGGTGCTCCCTTTCTG
>CENF01220142.1_pt1 | contig 12394 bp, 10 predicted proteins | sample 361291 | NCBI WGS metagenome assembly CENF01 (sample SAMEA2619399, study PRJEB7988) | marine metagenome | isolation source: saline water (ENVO:00002010), including | reverse complement strand
ATAAGCAGCAGTTTGATCTTGATGTGGTCCATAAACATTCATATATCTCAAACCTATAATCTCTAATCCATATCTGTCATTGAACGCGGTTGCCATGGATTCACCAGCAATTTTTGATGCACCATAAAAATTTTTATTGTTAAATGGGTGGCTTTCAGTCATAGGAAGCTCTACAGCATCGCCATATACTGAAGCTGAGGAGGACCATATTAATTTTTTTATATTATTATTTACGCAAGCTTCTAAAATATTAAATGTTCCAGCTATATTAACATCAAATGCAGTTCTTGGATAATCCTTACAGTGCAAAAGCCACATTGCAGCCAAGCTAATTACATAGTCCATACCTTTCATGGCTCTGTTTAGAATATCAATTTCTCTAATATCTCCTCCATCACTAAATAAACTACACCTAGGATCTTTTAGCTGTTCCTCAACATAACTCTTCTTTCCTCTAGCAAAATTATCATATATAATAACTTCTTTAATATCATATTTCAATAATTCCGAAACAACAAAACTACCTATAAAACCAGCTCCACCTATTACTAAAATCTTTGAGTTTTTTAATTTCATATTTTAATTTTTAAACGACTTATATATTCTTTCAATTATTTCTACAACTTTAAGACCCTCCAACGCATTTGTTTTAATTTTATCTTTATTATTCAAAACTTGTATAACATTATCAATTACAAAATCATGATTTTGTGCTGAACCCTTATAGCTACCATAATCATTTCCAGGTCTAGTTTTTTCTAATTTAGGCATCTTATAATTTTCTATATTACAATATTCTACTTCATTCATATACTGACCCCCAATCTTTATAGTACCATTTTGAGCAATAATTGTCATACTACTTTCAAAATTTTTATTCCAGACTGATGTTGTAAAATTTATAGACCCAAAACCACCTGAGTTAATATTAAATGTAATTATACCCGAATCTTCAAAATCTGTAAGTTTTTCATGATTAAATGAATTAAATCTTGATTTTATTTCATTAATATCACCAAATAACCAATATAAAATATCAACAAAATGAGAGAATTGAGTAAATAAAGTTCCTCCATCCAGGATTTTATCTCCATGCCAAGAATCATCAGTATAATATCTTTCATCTCTATTCCAAAAGCAGTTTAACTGAACCATATATATTTCTCCTAAAATGTTATCATCAATAATTTTTTTTATCCATTTTGATGGAGGAGAGTATCTGTTTTGCATTACAGTAAATACATTTTTTTGGGATTTTAAAGATTCGTGAATTATATTCTCTGCATCTTTACTGTTTAAAGCCATTGGTTTTTCTATGACAACATGTTTTCTAAATTTTAATGATTGAATTGAATGTTTATAATGTAATCCATTTGGTGTTGCTATGTTAACTACATCGAAATTAATGTCAGAATGAAATAAGGAATCAATGGAATTAAAAAATTTAATATCAGAGGGTAAATCTAAATCTTTTTTTTCTTTAATATCAACAATAGCGACTAACTCTGAATTTTTATTTCTTATAATCATTTCTGAGTGTCTTTTACCTATGTGACCATATCCAATAACAACAAATTTTATTTTTTTCATTTAATTCTTTTTACGTTGTCAGCAATTAATTCATAAATCTGATTAGTTTCTTGACATTTTGCTTTTTCATTGTCAAAATTAAGTCTATGTCCATATTCCGAAACCCAACCTATTTGTTTTGCAGGATTTCCAACAACTAATGCGTAATTTTTTACATCTTTAGTTACAACAGAGCCAGCACCAATTAATGAAAATTTTCCCAAAGTTATACCACATAATATTGTAGCGTTTGCACCGATGGAACAACCTTTTTTTACCAATGTATTAGCATATTTTGACCTTCTATTAACAGCACTTCTTGGGTTAATTATATTTGTAAATACCATTGAGGGGCCCAGAAAAACATCATTCTCACATTTAACACCTGTATAAACTGAAACATTATTTTGAATTTTAACATTATCACCTAATACTACTTGAGGAGATACAACAACATTTTGACCAATATTACAATTTTTTCCAATAGTGGAGTTCTGCATTATATGACTAAAATGCCAAATTTTAGTTCCAGATCCTATTTTACATTGATCATCTACAAAGGATGTTTCGTGCTTAAAATAATTTATTTGATTCATACCACTTATAAACCTGATTTAGTCCTGTTTTAAAATTAAAATTAGGATTAAATCCTAATTTATTTTGAATTTTTTTAATTGATGCTTTTGAATGTTTAATATCTCCTATTCTTTCATTACTATAAATTGGTTTGATATTCTTTTTGGATATTAATTGCAGCTCCTCAACTAAGTTGTTTAAACTTATTTGATCACCACAAGCAACATTAAAAACCTCGTGTTTATCTAGCTTTTCAACAAAAAAAGATCTTATGTTCGCTTGTACAGCATTCTCTACAAAAGTAAAATCCCTGCTAGTTTCACCATCACCATAGATTGTAGGCGTATTACCACTAATGAATGCATGACAAAAAATTGGTATAACAGCTGCATATGGATTATTATAAGATTGATTTGGGCCAAAAACATTAAAATACCTTAATCCAATTGAATTAAAATTATATACTTTGGAATAAACTTCTGCATATAATTCATTCACAAATTTTGTTACCGCATATGGTGACAATGGCTTTCCTTCATATCCTTCAACCTTAGGTAAAGTCTTACTGTCTCCATATGATGATGATGATGCCGCATAAACAAATCTTAGGAGTGATTTGGATTTTCTTGCACAATCAATAATATTTAAAAACCCTGTGATATTAGCCTCATTTGTTTTGATTGGATTTGATATGGATCTTGGCACTGAACCAAGTGCTGCTTGATGAGATACAAAATTTATTTCATTTACAGCTTTTAAGCAAGTATCATAATCATTAATATCACCTTCAATAAACTCAAAATTTTCTAATTTTTTAAATTTTTCAATGTTAGTAATGCTCCCGTTTGATAAATTATCTAAAACTCTAACATATCCTGCATTATGTTTTATGAGATACTCAACTATATTTGAACCAATAAAGCCAGCTCCACCAGTAATTAAAAAGCTTAATTTGTTTAAATTTTGAGTATGATATTTATTTTGATATATGTTCAAATTATTAATGTTTAAAGCCTTGAACTAACTTGATTTTTTTCAAAAAACCCCTTTATGTCGTAACAGATACCATTTTTAACTTTTAGCTTATCAATATTTAAATCTTTAAATTGATTATGTCCAACAGCTAATACAACTGCTTCATATTGTACTTTTTTAGGAATATTTTTTAACACATTTAATCCATATTCTTTATTTAATGAGTCACTGTTAACCCATGGATCTACTATCGTTATTTCTAATCCATAGTCTTTGAGCTCATTAATCATATCTACTACTTTCGTATTTCTAAAATCTGGACAATTTTCTTTGAAAGTTATTCCAAGTACTAAAACTTGTGATTTAGAAATACTGAAATTTTTATTTATCATCAATTTTATAACCCGAGAAGCAACATATTTTCCCATGCTATCATTTATTCTTCTACCAGCTAGAATTATTTCTGGATTATATCCTAATTTTTGAGCTTTTGTAGCAAGATAATATGGGTCAACACCAATGCAATGACCTCCTACCAACCCAGGCTTGAAGTTTAAAAAATTCCATTTTGAGGATGCAGCTTTAAGAACATCATTAGTATCAATATCCATTAAACTAAAAATTTTAGCCAATTCATTAATAAACGCAATATTAATATCTCTTTGAGAATTTTCAATTACTTTAGCAGCCTCGGCAACTTTTATTGATGAAGCCTTGAATGTTCCTGCATCTATTATCGATCCATACAATTTATCTACAAAATCTGCTATTTTTTCGGTTGATCCTGATGTTACTTTTTTAATCTTAGTTAATGTATGTGTTTTATCACCTGGGTTAATTCTTTCAGGACTATAACCAACAAAAAAATCTTTATTGAAAATACTTTTACTTTTTGATTCCAAAATTGGTACACAAATTTCCTCAGTCAATCCAGGGTAGACTGTGCTTTCATAAATTACAACATCATTAGGTTGAATTATTTTTCCAACCATTTCACTTGCCTTTAAAAGAGGTGTTAAAATAGGCTGATGGTATTCATCAACAGGCGTTGGGACTGTAATAATGTATACATTAGAATCTTTAATTTCATCAATTGAGCTGGAAATTTTAAAATTTTCTCTTTTTAATAATTTTATTAATTCTTCACTATCAACTTCTAATGTTTTGTCATTACCAACTATCAACTCTTGAACTCTAGCTTCATCAATATCATATCCAACAGTTTCATATTTCTTTCCAAATTCTACTGCTAGCGGAAGTCCAACGTATCCTAAACCTACAATTGATATCTTAATTTTATTTTTATCCATTATTAATGATTTTTAAAATATAGTCTTTTATATCATGCTTGGGCTCCCAACCCAATGAAGTAGTTTTTTTTGTTACTAACTCTGCATTCATTCTATTTCCGCGTCTTTCATTTAAATATTTAATCTTAGATCCAAACATCTTAGCAACATCTAAAACAGAATACGAATCAGGGTGACCGATTCCAAATCCATCACCATTTCCTTTTTCACCAATTAATACAAGTGCTCTAACTATATCTTTTACGTGAGTAAAATTACGTAGCTGTGTTCCTGGTCTAACTACAGTTAGTGGTTTATTATTTAAAAATTTTTCTTTAAAAATTGCTATCAAAGTAGCATATGAACCTTTTGATATTTCGTTAGGTCCATATGCATTGTAAAAATATACTATACAGAAATTTAATTTAAACCAATTACCAAAATTTATAATCAACTCTGTATTTTTATTTTTCGTCCATGCATAAGGACTTTGATCAACACCTACACCATTATCACCAAACTTAGTGCTGCTTCCTGCATATATCAATTTACTTTCATTTTTTAAACAAAATTGTATAACTGCAAAAGTTCCGTTTGCATTATATTCCCAAAGTTTTTCAATATCATTAAAGCTTTGCTCTACTCTTGAATATTCTCCCAAATGAAAAACAATATCTATATCTATATCGATTAAGTCTTCAATATCAATGGTATTTCCTCTAATATATTTTACATTTTCAACATGATTTTCTTCGGATCCAGTAAAATAATTGTCTAGTGAATAAACCTTATTTTGTAGGTTTTTGGAAAGTTCATTACATAAATTACTTCCAATAAAACCAGCACCTCCTGTAACAAGAATATTTTTCATTTACTTACCTAGGGCAAAAAATTTAAAACCATAAGACAACATTTTATTGGAATCTAAAATATTTCTTCCATCGAAAAGGTTTGCGGGTTTATTTACAATAGAATGTATTTTTTTCCAATCATAATTTTTAAATTCATCCCATTCTGTTAAAACTGCAATAGCATGAGAATTTGAACATGCTTCATATGGATCGTTGTAGTAACTGACACTTTTAAGAATATCACTTTCATTTAAGTTTCCAATTTCAATTAAATCTGTAACAATCTGATCTAGTTTAACTTGTGGATCATAAATTGCTAAATTACCACCTTCCTCTAATAATTTTAAGCTTACATAAATTGATGACGATTCTCTAGAATCATTAGTGTCTTTTTTAAAGGCCCATCCAAAAACTGTAATCTTTTTGTCACTTACCGTACCATATAAAGTTTTTAAAATTCTTGAGGCAAATCTAGATCTTTGGTGATTATTTATTATTATTACTTGATTCCAGTAATCAGATACTTTACTAAGGCCTAATGACTTAGAAATATAAACAAGATTCAAAATATCTTTTTGAAAACAACTTCCGCCAAAACCAACTGATGCCTTAAGAAACTTAGACCCTATTCTAGAATCTGAACCAATGGCTCTAGATATTTCATCTACATTAGCATTAGTTGCTTCACATAATTCACTAATCGAATTTATTGATGATATCCTCTGAGCTAAAAAGGCATTTGCAACTAACTTTGATAATTCAGATGACCATACATTAGTAGTTAAAATTTTACTTTTTGGAATCCAATTTGAATATATGCCAACAAGTTCATTAATTGCACTTCTACCATTTTCAGTATTATTATTACCACCAATTAATACACGGTCAGGATTTAACAAATCATTTACAGCTGTTCCTTCAGCTAGAAACTCTGGATTTGACAATACTTCAAATTTTAAATTAGGATCGCCTACTGACTTTAAAATACTATTTATGGCTTGAGCAGTTTTAACTGGCACAGTTGATTTTTCAACAATAATTTTGTTTGATTTTGAAATCTCAGCAATCTTTCTGGCACATAATTCAACATATTTTAAATCAGCTGCCATACCCTTTCCTTCACCAATTGTTTTTGTTGGGGTGTTTACTGCTATAAAAATAATATCTGATTCACTAATAGCTTTATCAACATCAGTGGAAAAAAATAAATTTTTTCCTCTAGATACTTCAATAATTTTATCAAGACCTGGCTCATAAATAGGTAACTTTGATAAATCCTCATTATTCCAAGAATCTATTTTTTTCTTATTAAGATCAACAACTGAAACTTTTAAGTCTGGTGATTTTGCAGCAATTACAGCCATTGTTGGTCCTCCAACATAACCAGCTCCTATGCAACATATTTTTTTAACTTTCATTGTGCTTAATTCTTGTTTTATCTAAAGCAATAAATTAAAGATATAAATTAAAGGCTTCGCCAAGTAATCTACAGGAACTACTTAAGTAATTTACTTTACAAAAATAAGACTTTAAATATAAAATACTAATAGCTTATCACTTTTTAATATTATGAAAATGACTTTATTTTAAAAATTTTGTTTTAATACTAAACATATATGTACTTTAATGATGTTAAACCTATATTATCATCTAATTCCTGATTTCTATTTGCTTTTTTAACCATTTATTTAAATTTTAATTAATATGTAATTTATTTGCAGTAAGTTATCCAACTTCATTTTTTTGGAATCAATCAAATTATAATTGTAGTTTATTTAAGTAAACAGTATTAGTTATATTTACAAAAAATTATAATTAATAGTCTTTTCTATTTTTATACAATAAATTATAGTCAATTTAAGTCAATGCACAAAAATACTAGGATTTAAAACTTTTTTATATGAGAAAAAAGTTGCTCTTGCTAACGATAATTATATCAATTAATTCTTGTTCATATCCCGAACTTATCAGAGATGAATTAGTTTATGAAAATAATTTTGAAAATATGAATTTAAGTAATATTGACGGGGGGGGTTTTTCTGTCTTTAATAATAGTGTTGTATTAGGTGACTTCAATAATGATGGTTTTAATATTCACTTAAATGATATCGGTGATCATGATTATATTTTTGTTTCCTTTGATTTATATATCCATGGTTCTTGGGATGGAAATTCTAATGGTTTTACAGAAAATGATAAAGCTGACATGTGGACAATTGAAATTAAACCAAGTATGGATATTTATTCTGATCCGTCAAGTGATATTTTTAGCACTACCTTCTCAAATAGTCCTTGTTGGGATAATTATTGTTTAAGACAATCTTATCCGCAATCTTTTCCTGACAGTAATAATCCGAAAACTGGTTCATTTGAGAATAATTTGGATAGAAAATGTCAAAATAATTTTTTTGGAGGAAATACAACATTATATAAAATTGAGAAAGTATTTAAAAGCAAAGGCAATGCTGTAGTCTTGAGGTTTTATGATGAACTATACCAACCTAATGCCATTGATAAAGATGGTGTTCCACAAGAAAAATGTGATGAAAGTTGGTCATTTGACAATGTAAGAATCCGTGCATTAAAATACGAATGAAAAAATTTATTATAATAATTTTTCTTGCAAATCAACTTATATTATATTCTCAAAAAATAAGTTTAAACAAAGACTTTATTTACAACAACTTACGTTACCAACAATTGATAGGGGAAATTTCACCAGAATTTTCCTTTACTTTAAGACCAATTAATTTAAATAATTTAAATACTACCAATTTTAATTATTTATACAAAAATATAAAGCTTAGGAATACTAAAAAATTAAAAATTAAATTGCTTCCTGTAGAGTATATTATTGAATTTAACTCTAATTACCCTTACAATAGAAATAATGGTAGTATGATTCCTAATAAAGGTTATCAACACATAGTGTCATTAGGTCTAAATATTAATTATGGTCCAATTAATATAAAATTAAACCCCGAACACCACTTTAGTGAAAATAAAAAATTTCCAGGATTTTGGGAAGAACATTTTCCTTATGTGTGGGTAAAAAGGTATAAACTTTGGAATAAAATTGATATGCCAGAACGTTTTGGTAATCAAAATCATAACAGATTACTAATCGGCCAATCAAGCATAAGCCTTAACTGGAAAGGAATTAGTATTGGTTTTTCAAACGAAAATATATGGTGGGGACCGTCGATCAGAAATAGTATAATGATGAGTAACCATTCTGAGGGTTTTAGACACTTAACTTTTAATACAACCAAGCCAATTAAAACTAAAATTGGAAATTTTGAATGGCAAGTAATTGCTGGAAGATTAGAATCCTCAGGATACCTTCCTCCAAATTCTGACCTAATTTACTCAGGGTCTAAACTTTACACACCAAGAATTAATCAACTTGGTGAAAGAAATGATTGGAGATATTTACAAGGTTATACATTGACTTATTCACCAAATTTTATTAAAGGCTTATCAGTTGGTTTCATAAGATGGGTACAAATGTATTCAGCTCTTTTAAAGGGTGAATACACTTGGATGGAGGGTGTCCCAAGTTATTTTCCTGCATTTAGTAATTTGTTTAGGAGTAGTGATAAATATGATGACATTGAGTTTCAAATGAACCAAGCAGCTGGTCTTTTTCTTAGATGGCTTTGGATTGATTCAAAAGCTGAAATCTATGCTGAATTCCACCATAATGATTCAAAATTAAATATTCGTGACTTAATGCTGGACTCAGATCACAGTAGAGCAGTTACAATTGGTCTTCAAAAAGTATTTAAAATTAATACTAAAAATATCTTATTTAACTGGGAATGGACACAAATGGAACAAACTGCTGGTAGATTAGTAAGAGATGCTGGCTCTTGGTATGAACATGGTTTTGTTTATGATGGTTACACGAACAGAGGTGAGGTCCTAGGCAGCAGCATAGGTCCAGGAAGTAATTCACATTATTTTTCATTAATGAAGTATAGAAAAAAAGATAATTTAGGGATTGCTTTTGAAGTAATTGATCAAGACAATGATTTTTATTATGAGGCATTTTCATCGTCCAAAGATTTTAGGAGATATTGGAAAGATTTTAATTTTCACCTTAAGTATGATATAAAATTTAATAATTTTCATATTTCATCAAGAGCTGTATTTATAAGAAGTTTAAATTATCAATGGGAATTAAACGAGATCGATCAACCATATTATCAACCAGGAACTGATAAAAATAACTTTCATCTATCACTTAAAGTTTTATATTTCGTAAAATAGATTTGTATATTTTTGAACAATAAAATCCCAATCATATTTTTTGTCAATATTTTTTTTTGAGTCGATTCTTTTTACCAGATTTGATTCACATATTTTAAATGCATCTCTAACTGATCTTGATTTTTTTTGAAAAAAAATACAATTTAATCCAAACAACATTTCTTCATTAAATTTAGTTTGAAGAGCAATAATTCTACATTTCATGTCAATTGCATTAATCATAGTTGGATTAGTCCCGCCATATTCATGGCCATGAATATAGAAAAAACAGTCTTCGTAAAGTCTAGATAGATGTTTTTGATTTTTAACATACCCAAGTAACACAACTCTTTCATTTTCATAAGACTTAATAATTGATGCATACTTATCACGATACGGAACATCTCCTACAATTACTAGTTTTCTTTTTGTATTTACTTTTAAAAAATTTTCTATAATTAAAAGAGAGTTATTATCTGGAATTAACCTCCCGACAATTAGATAGTAATTATTTTTTTTCAAATTATAAAGTTTATGAATATCTAATTTTAAATTCTTAATCATTGTGGATCCATAAGCTATTACAACGGACTCTGTATTGAATTTATTCAAATAGATTTTTTTCATTTCTTCAGAATCAGTAATAATTCTTTTAAAAAATTTTGTTGCCATGTATGACGATAATAAATAATATACTGATCCTATTCCTTTCCATTTGGGTCTTAACCATTCAAGACCATCAACATTTATGAATGTTTTTTTTCCAAAGAGTAATGTCATTAATCCAAAAACTCCATTAGCAGAATTAACTGCAAATACAGTATCATATCTAGAAAAACAGACATGAATAAATGAAAGGAATGAGTTTGTAATTTGAGATAAAAATTTACTTTTTATTGCAGGGATATAAATTAATTCAATACCATTGATATTTCTTGGTTGTTTTTTAAATAAATAACTATGACAGTAAATTCGTACTTCATGACCGTTTTTGACTAATCTTTCAGCAAGTTCTTTTACCAATGTTTCATAACCAGAGTAAACATATGGATATCCTCTTGAACCAATTATTGCAATTTTTAACTTTTTATTCAATTATTTTCAAGATTTTTTTTCTAAACTCATAAAAAGAAAATTTATTACAAACATAATCAAAAGCCAATTGAACATTTTCTTTTTGAAGCTTTTGGTTATTTATGTAATCTAATATCATTTGTGCAGAATCTGATATTGAAACGTTATTAATTATTAAACCATTTTTTCCATTATTTAAAATTTCATAAGCTCCCCCTAAATTATTTGTTATGACAGGGGTTTTACTTTGGATAGCTTCAAAAATAACAGTTGGAAATGGGTCAGGTGATATTGGTGTATGAATAAAAAAATTAGAGTTTTCTAAAACTGACACAACATCATTTTTAAAGCCCAAAAAATTAATATTATTAATTAACCCTCGTTTTTTCACATCAGATTTTAATTTCTCCAAATATTTTTGATAATGCGGTAGTGTATCTCCAACAATATGTAAATATATATTATTGTTTTTTTTAATAAGCATTTCAAATATTTTAACTAATAATAAATGGCCTTTATAAGGGATTATTCTTGAAACAGATGTAAACACTATTTTATTATTCTTAATTATTTTAGATTTTGGTTTTTTAAAATTAAAACCATTATGAATAATTTTCAGTTTATTAATATTCAATCCTTTTCTGTCCCAAAAATCATAAACTGATTTTGAAACACAAATAATATCTTGTGCAAAATTATTTAAAAAAGCTGTGATAAATTTTACATAAATAAAATTACTATTTGGTATTTCGTGAATATGATAAATTGATGGTATTCCAGCTAATTTGGCTGCAATAGATGGGCTTATTAATGTTGATGTATTTGTATAAACTAAATCAATTTTATTCTTCTCAATAAAAAATTTAATATATAATAAGGATTTAATTATAAAATAAAGTCGATTCATCAATCCAAAAATTGTAAAGTATTTTTTTCTAAAAACACCCAGATTGATAATTTTAATATTAGTTCTTTTTATTATTTCATTACTATTTAAAGGACCTTTATTGGGTAATATCAAGTAAATATCATAACCGTTTTTTATAAGAATATCTACAATAGAAATTAATATCTTACTAGCTCCATAATTATCATTTGAGCTGTGTGTTATTAGTATTTTTTTAGTAGTGTTTTTCAAATCCCTTAATAAAGTTTTTTTGATTAAATAAATAAGCTCTTTTTATACCTTTTGAAACAAGTCTCTCTACAATTGTTTTATCCTTACAAATTGATTTCATCTTTTTGTAAAGATCATTTTCGTCTTGTTTATTAAAATAAATGACAGAATCATTACCAATCTCTTTAAATATTTCTATATCCGAGCATATTACTGGGACTTGAGCTCTCATTGCTTCTATCAATGGAATTCCAAAGCCTTCATCAATTGATGGAAATACATAAACAAAGGCATTATTATAATAATATAAAGCTTGTTTTTTTGTAATATATCCTGGCATTAAAACATAGGAAAATAAATTATATTTAGAAATATATTTTATTATTTCTTTGTATACTTCATCGTTTCCATTTATGTATTTTGATCCAGCAAGAACTAATTTATAATTAGATTCTACATTGTCTTTAAATATCTTAAAAGCTTTGACAAGAGTTAATAAATCTTTTCTCTTTTCAAATGTGCCAATATGTAATATATAATCCTTTGAACTATTCATATTATTATTCATATAAACTCTCTCTGAACTCTGGTATATGTAACTAATTTTATTATTAAAAATATTTTTCAAACCATTTTTAGAATATCTACTTGTAGTTACAAGCTCACAATTACTAGACACTCCCAGTTTTATT
>CENF01047242.1_pt1 | contig 12402 bp, 11 predicted proteins | sample 361291 | NCBI WGS metagenome assembly CENF01 (sample SAMEA2619399, study PRJEB7988) | marine metagenome | isolation source: saline water (ENVO:00002010), including | reverse complement strand
GTATAAATTCCACCACCAACTCTTGCAAAAAGAGCAATCGAAGAACCGCCGAGTCCAATGGCTGCTAAAACATCATATCCGTTTGGTAAATCTAAGATATCAATAAATAGCCAGTAGCCAGCTGACACACCAAGCAATCCTAGTCCAGCAACAGTAAAACCCATTACAGCTCCTCCTCTAAAAGCCACTGGTAATGCTTTTAGTGTTCCTCCATCTCGTGCAGCTTCAGTAGTTCTTCCATTAGCCGCTGTTGCAATTCTCATTCCTATAAACCCTGCTAAAGAAGAAAGGAAAGCTCCACCAACAAAAGCTATCGTCCCCCATGGACGTCCCCATTCAAGCTGCCAATAAATTAGTGCAGCTAATAAAATAACAAAAATACTAATCCAGGAGTACATTCTTTTTAAAAACGCCATAGATCCTTCACGTATAGAAGAAGAAAGATCTTCGACTTTCTTATCTGTAACCTTTATTGATAAAACCTTATTTGCATAAAAAGCAGCTAAAGCTAAACCAAGAGCTGCAGCGATTATAGAGTTTAATAACATTAGTGTTCTCCCTTAATTAATATTGACTCATAATATGATAGTAAAAATCTATTTTATTATATCTATTTTATCATTCAACTACTGGTGACTCAAAGCGATCATCATCTTGTTGTTTTTTAGCTGATTTTTTTAAGATTCTATTTAGTAAAATAGGAGCAATAATAGTTGTATTGATGACCATCCAAATGATTATTGCTATTATCTCTTCACTAATTACTGAAGACAAAGTAGAAGTAGCAACTGCGACAAAAATTAACCCTACCTCTCCTCTTGGAGCCATGCCAATTCCAATAACTGAAGTGTTCATTCCTTTTCCAATGGCTCCAATTGCTGATACGTATTTCCCAATAAAAGCCAGGAAACTAATTAATAGTCCAAGTAAAAATACATCTAAGGATGCCAAAATAGTGATGTTAACTTCAGAACCTATATAAACGAAAAATACTGGAACTAAAAGAAAGTTTATATTTTTCATCTCGTCTCTTATTCGAGTTGTCATATTTGCTTCACCAGCTAACACACCTCCTGCAAACGCACCGACTATTGGATGTAAGCCAACTGAATGTGCTGCAGCACCCAACCCCATTGCAAAAATAAAACAACCTGTTACAAATGTTCCTGGTGAAGGTATTTTTACAAAAAAGTTAAATATTGAAGGTGAAAGCTTTCTGCCTACGAAAACAGTGGCAAGTAAAAACCCAACCGCTTTAACTGTTATTATTCCAAGATCTTGAACTGAAAAATCTCCATCGTTACCTATTAATCCTGCAACAACTGTAAGAATAAGTAAACCCAAGATATCATCAACTACTGCTGCTCCAATTATTGTTTTTGCTTCTTTAGTTTTTAATGCACCTAAGTCTCCAAATACTCTTGCTGTTATGCCGACTGACGTTGCGGTCATTGCAGCTCCAACAAACAATGCGGCTTCAAATTGGAAATCTCCACCAAGGTTTAATGCATAAATCGAACCATAGCCTAAGGCAAAAGGAGCTACCACTCCAATTAATGCAACAAACAATGAGGTCGATCCCAGCTCAACAAACTCTTTCAAGTCTGTTTCTAAACCTACCTCAAAAAGCAAGAGAATAATTCCTATCTCTGCCAAAGTTGAAATAACGTCTCCTGATTCAGCATGTGGTAAAAGACCTAGGCCATAATAACCGATAATTATCCCTGCTATTAATTCCCCAATAACAGCTGGTTGATTGATTCTTCTCATCAATTCTGCACCTGTTTTTGCTGCAATTAGTATTATGACAATCTCTAAAAATTTTTCTATTATTAAATCCACACTATTAATAATAAATTTTGTATGTTTAAATGATAAAGAATTTAGTAAATTTAATATATGAAACCTAAAACACTATTTGAAAAAATATGGGATAAACATTTAATTGCATCAATTGATGCAGATACCAACTTATTGTTCATTGATATGCATTTAGTACATGAAGTTACTTCTCCTCAGGCTTTTGACAGTTTAAGAATAGGTGAAAGAACGGTCAAGTATCCAGAATTAACTTTGGCAACAGTCGATCATGGTGTCCCTACTTCTAACAGAGAGTTAGGAATTAAAGATCCTTTATCAAAAAAACAAATAGACGCATTAGAAAATAACTGTAAGGAGTTCGGGATAACAATTTTTGGAGTAAATGACCCAAGACAAGGAATTGTTCATGTAATTGGTCCGGAACAAGGTATTACACAGCCTGGTATGACAATTGTATGTGGTGATAGTCATACTGCAACTCATGGAGCTTTTGGGGCAATAGCTTTTGGAATTGGAACTTCTGAAGTTGAGCATGTATTAGCTACTCAAACCTTAGCAATGAATAAACCAAAAACAATGAAGGTAGAAGTTATTGGTGAGATGGATGAAACAATAACTCCTAAAGATGTGATATTAGGAATTATTAGAGAGATTGGTACTGGTGGTGGAGCTGGTCATGTGATTGAATACTATGGTGACGCTATTAAAAAAATGAGCATGGAAAACCGAATGACTATTTGTAATATGTCTATAGAAGGTGGGGCTAGAGCTGGAATGATAGCTCCTGATGAAATTACCTACGAATATCTAAAAAATAAGAATTACGCTCCAAAAAATGAGGACTGGGATAAAGCTCTTGATGAGTGGAAAGAACTTTATTCTGATGTTGGTGCTGAATATGACAAAGTTGTAGAAATGAATATAAATAATCTAAAACCTTCTGTGTCGTGGGGTACAAATCCATCTCAAGTAATTTTTATAGATGAAGCAGTACCCAATCCAGATAGTTTTCAAAATAAATCAGACAAAGAAGCTGCTGAAAGGGCTTTGGAGTATATGGATTTAAAACCGGGTCAAAAATTTAATGAGATCTCCTTAGATAGAGTTTTTATTGGCAGCTGTACTAACGGAAGACTAGAAGACCTAAGAGCTGCAGCAAAGGTAATTGAAGGAAAGAAAGTCCATGAAAATATAAATGCAATGGTTGTCCCAGGCTCAACTCTTGTAAAAAAACAAGCTGAAGATGAAGGTTTAGATAAGATTTTTACAAATGCTGGTTTTGACTGGCGAGAAGCTGGTTGTTCAATGTGTTTAGGAATGAATCCTGATATATTACAGCCAGGAGAAAGGTGCGCTTCTACATCAAACAGAAACTATGAAGGAAGACAGGGGGTGGGAGGAAGAACCCACTTAGTAAGTCCCCAAATGGCAGCGGCTGCAGCAATTAATGGTTATTTTGTAGATATTAGAGAAAGTAAATAAAAATGAAAAAACTTAGTTTTATAGAAAGCACTATGCTTCCACTTCCAATGTCAAATATTGATACTGATCAGATAATGCCAAAAGAATTCTTAAAAAGAGTGGAAAGATCAGGGTATGGAGAATTTTTATTTTACGATTGGAAGAAAGATGATGATTTTCCGCTGAATAATAAAATTTACAAAGAATCAAAAGTTTTACTAGCAGGAACAAATTTCGGAACTGGATCTTCAAGAGAACATGCTCCTTGGGGACTGCAAGACTGGGGTTTTGATGCAGTCATTTCATCTAAATTTGCAGATATTTTTAGATTAAATTCAATAAATATTGGGCTTCTCCCAATAGAAGCAAGTGAAAACATAGTTGAAAAACTATTTCAAAAAGTTTCAGAAAATCCAAAAACAAAAATTCAAATATCTATAAAAGAAAAATCTGTTGTGTGTGAAGAGATTGAATTTAATTTCTTTATAGATGATTTCTCTCAAAATAGAATATTAAATGGAATTGATAAAATAGATATATCTTTAGAGTATGAAGAAAAAATAGATGAATTTATGCAGAGTAGAAATGGGTGGGCGCCTAAACTAACTTAGAAACACTTAAACTTAGACTATCTCCAACTTCATCTGAAAGTAATAATCCATTATGTAGTTGCAAAGAAGGCCTAAGGTTCTTATCATTTTTATAATTTTCAAACCAGTCTTCCTCCAGTAGAAAATGGACATACTTTTGTAAGGCTGTTGAAAGCTCTATAGAGGAAGTCTTTGGTACTGCTCCTGGAAGATTTGCAATTGCAGAAATTAATATACCATCTCTATTCTCAAAAGGTTCTGAATGAGTGTTTGCTTTAACGTTCTCAATACATCCTCCTTGATCTATGGCTACATCTATAATCACTGTTCCTTTTTCCATTTTTGAAATATCCTCATTACTAATAACGACAGGTGGTTTCTTGCCTGGAATTAAAACTGATCCAATTATTAAATCAGAAGATATAATTGCATTTTTAGATTCGTGAGTGTCTCCTTTTAGAATATTTATTGTATCTCCATAACATTCTTTTAAGTCTTCAAGTACATTTTCATTTAAATCTATCGCTGTAACATTTGCTCCTAAGTTTATTGCTTTACTTATTGCGCTTTTTCCAACTTCACCACAACCAATTACAGTAACTTTCGATTTCTTTTTATCAGAAATAGAAGATACTAAAACTCCCTTTCCTCCTGATGAATATTCAAGAAATTGCATTCCTTTCTGTATTGCTAAGTTTCCTGCAATTTTTGACATAGGAATTAATAGCGGATACGTATTATTTTCCATAATCATTTCAGTTGCTATTCCGGTTAGTTTTTTTTCCAATAGTTTTTTTGTTAATTCTAGGTTTGAAGCAAGATGCAAATAACCAAATAATACGTGAGAAGAATTAAGTAAATCAAATTCTTGTTCTTGAGGTTCTTTAACTTTACAAATTATATCTGAGTTCCCATATAGCTCCTGAGCACTATTAACTATCTTCGCTCCTGCTTCTATATAATTACTATCTGAAAAGCCTGATCCTATTCCAGCTCCTGACTCGATAAGAATATCGGCAACCCCAGTAAACTGAGTTATATGTTCAGGTATAAGGCTAACCCTTCCTTCGTCTTTTTTAACTTCCTTTGGTATTCCAATCTTTTTAATCATCTTTAGGTACTGTTTCTTGAAGATGTTTATCTAAATATTTCATAAAAGGTGTCCCACCTGTTCCTACAATATTTGAATTTGACTGTGTCTTCAAGGCCTGGTCAAAAATATAATCTCTTGCATATTCTAAATGTTTATTTCTAAATTGATGAACCTCCATAATAATCTCGTTAACAATTTCCTTATCATCTTTTGTTTTACTGTTGGAACCTTCATTAAGAAACTTATCTAGTCCTGATAGTAGCTCTCTATGGTCAGAAGGCATATAAATTCTCATCTCATCTAAATATTCTCTTAATGGGTCGTTTGAATGAGTAATACCTAGTAAAGCATCCAATGCTGGAACAATCGAGCTCTGTGCTCCTGTCTCTCCTCTAAAAAGTTGTGGTTCATTTTTATACTCTTCAACACCTTCATAGATAACACCTTTTGGAGTTGCAGGATTATTCTTCCATCCAAATATATAGGGCCTAACTCTATTGTAATAAATATAAGGATCACATTTTTCAGGCATTCTATTCATTATTTCGTTTATTTTTTTAATGCTTATAAGTGCATCTTCAAGGTGTTGGCTTTTCTTATCTTCATCGAGGTAATATTTTTTTAATGATCCTAATATATTCTTTGCCTCATCTTCAATAGCAACATGTACCATAATAAACCAATCTTCATCAACGCCCGCTAAAAAATTTTGCTGAATTTTTATATTATCGAGTGTTAATGGTTTTGAATTATCTAATAGAGACCAGTTATTTAGAGCGTATGATGCGTAAGACAAAATCGGTGGCCTATCAAGCTTTTCAGAAATTTCATGCCAAGTTATTGCAATGTTTTTAGGTATTATATCTTCAACTTCTTCTTTCCCCCACATATAAGCATGCCCAAGGTAAGAATAGAGTAACATAGCTCTTTCTAACTGGGGAGTTGACAAAGATGATATTTCTTTTTCTTGATCAATTTCACTAATTACATTTTTTATTTGGTTATTGGCAAGAATTTTATGAAGTGATGAAGAAATTTCTTCTACCTCCTTAAAACCATCTGGTAGCTCTAAGCAGATTTCTTCAGGTATAAATCCTTTCTCAAGTAAATCTTTATTCATTTTTTCTTTCTTTGCACATTTAAGTCTTCTTTAACAATGGTAAACTAAGTTTTAAAATTTTGACCTAAAATTATTTACTATTTAAATAATTTCTAAATTTTACAGGTTCGTCTGTAATAATTCCATCACAGCCAACTTCAATGCATTCCTTAAGGTGACTAATTTTATTAACTGTCCAAATATGAAGTTGTAAATTATTGAGATTAGTAAATTCTCTTAATTTTTTAGAGTAAATCTTCAATCCTTTCCAATAGTAAGGAGCTTGTAACGCTTGTACTTTAAAATTTCTATTCTTGTTTGGTAAAAATTTAGCTAATGCATTTTCTCTAAAAGATCCTGAGGTAAGTATTTTGCCTCTGCTGGCCTCTAAGAATTCATCTAATCTTTTGTAACTAAAAGATGATACTAAAACTCTATCAATTGACTTTGTTGATTTTATTATTTTTAATATTTTATCTGTCATACCTCCCTGTTTTAAATCAAGATTAAATTTTATATTCTTATATGAAGTAAGAGCATCTTCTAAAGAAACAAATTTGGTTTTTGAAGAGTAATCTCCAATTTTTTCATAAAACTTTGCACCCGCATTTATTTTTTTTATTTCCTCCCAATTAAAATCTTCGGTATTTCCCTTAATGTTGGTCGTTCTGTCAAAACTTTTGTCATGATGTAAAAAAATTACACCATCTTTTGACATTCTTAAATCTGTTTCAAAATGAGTAAATTTTTCAATGAATGTATTTTCTAGAGCATGAAGTGTGTTTTCGGGTACTATATTTCTACCTCCCCTATGAGGAATAATTAAAGGTTTACCCCCTTCAAAATAGGGTGCCTTAGCCAGAAACACCTCCAGTGAAATTGAACTCTTTTAAATGAAGCATTGGAACATTAAGTATCCCTTCTCCAAATTCTGAATCTGCAAATCTTGATTCTGAACCAATTGAGATTATATTACCAACACCCAATGATGAGATAAAGCTTTGTGTAAATCGTAACCTACCAACAGGCTTTGTTAACTTTCCATTTTCTATCAGAAAAGATCCATTCCTGTTTAGACCAGTTACTACTTGGGTTATCGGATCAAGAACTCTGCAATACCAAAATTCATTAATATAAATTCCTTTTTTTACTTCCGAGATCATCTCTTCCTTTGTTGAGTTTCCAGGATTTAAATATATATTTGTTCCTATTCCGCCAAAACTATCTCCCCATCCAAATATTTCATGAAAAGTATTCTCTTCATTTAATTCTTTTGAAGTTCTTCTTGTATGAAAAAAAGACTTTGGGACTCCATCTTTAACTACTTCTAAAGTTTTTTTTGGAGAACCTGAAGCATCTATTTTAAAACCTAGTGATTTATCTCTAAAGGGATCATCAATTAAAGTAAGCTTTTCATCAAATTGTTGGGAGTTAAGTTGTATAGGTGATGTGCCTTCAATTTTACTTTTTGCGTTAAAACCATAAACGCCAAGGAAGATGAGGATTGTACTTACAGCTTCTGGGCCAAGGACTACTTCGTATTTTCCTGGATCTATATCTTCTGGATTTTGCGAGTCATGAGATAAATTAAATGCTTCAAGTCCAGCTGCCTCTGAGTCAATTTCTTCAAGGGAGTTGGCCCCTCTGTGAGATGATCCTGAAGACGTATCTGTTCTAAAAATACCATCAATAAAAGCACTGGTTGTTGAATCTGAGGATTCAAGCCCATTAGTATTCCAAACAAAATAATTATCAACACTTGTAGAGCAATACCCTGCAGCATTAAGGTCTTTACCAGCCTCTATAAATTGTTGAACTTTATCTGCTCTTTCTTCAGGTTTTCTTGATTTAAGTCCTTTATGGCCATCAAATGAATGTTCAGCATCTGGCATACCCGGCCATCCTTCATCATCGGGACTATTTTCAGCTTCAACTAAGGCTTTGTCAATAAAATCTTTTGGAGATTCAATACTTGTTATGTTTGAATTTAAAGTAATTGTTTTACCATTTTTGTGAATTGTTAAATAAATATCAGCGACTTCTTCTTCAACATTTTGATGAATATGAGAATTAGCGAAACGAGTCAAAGAGTTGATTGATGAGATCATTTTTATCTCACATTCAATTCCTTTTGGAATATACTTTTTTGATTCTTGTAAAAAATTGTTCCAATCCCTCACCCCTTTACACCTATCCTTACGTTTTTAAATCTTGCAGGAGACGCTGGATGTCCTGTGTGTCCTACTTGCCCTGGTTGTCCTTTACCACAATTTGGTGTTCCCCAAAATACCCACTCATCTTTACCAGCTAACATATCCATGCTCGCCCAAAATTTTGGAGTTATTCCTGTGTAAGTTGGATTTTTTACCATATCAGTAATTTTTCCATTTTTTACTAACCAACCAGCTTCACATCCAAATTGAAAATTTAACCTAATATCATCAATAGACCAAGATCGGTTTGTTTCCATATAAACTCCATCATCTGTTGATTCAATAATTTCATCTAAAGACGATTTTCCAGGCAATAAACCTACATTAGTCATTCTTACCATAGGTATTCTTCCATAGCCATCTGCCCTTACCATTCCCCCTGGGTCTACTCCTGCTATAGCTGCACTGTCTCTTCCAGTTAAAACTCCCTTCCAAATTCCCTCTTCAACAATATTTACTCTTTGAGCTGGTGTGCCTTCGTCGTCATATTTGAAAGTTGATAGCGCTCCTGGCAATGTTGCGTCTGCAATTATATTCATTAGGTCTGAACCGTATCTATGCTTGTTTAGTTTTTTTAAGTCCAAATGAGATGCTCCCGCATATGCTGCTTCCCATCCAAGAATTCTATCTAATTCAATTGCATGCCCAACTGATTCATGTATCTGTAAGGCTAGCTGGCTTCCTTCTAGTATTAAATCTCTTGTTCCTTCTGGGCATTGAGGAGCAGTTAATAGTCTATTTGATTCTTCAACAAGTCTCTCTATTTCATTTTCAAACTTAAAACTCTCAATTACTTCCCAACCACCTGTTCTGTACTCACCAAATGACTGGGGGTATGAACGAATTTGTGTTTCTCCGTCACCAATAGATAAAGAAGATATTCCACCACCAGATTCAACAATATTTTGATATATTTTGTGTCCTTGGCTTGAAAAAAACCATTTTTGAGTGTCCCAAAAATCTAATCTTCCAGATGCATGAGAGCTTCCAATCTTCTTCATCTCTTCTGTTGAATTAACAAGAAGATTAATTTGATCACTTGATGAAATGCTAAATGGATTTTTCTCATGTGGTGTTGTATATTGATCTTCTACAACTGGTACATCTGCCAAAGGAAATTCTTTTCCCGGAACTTTAGCAGACGCTTTTGCAATATTATATGCTTTTACACCAGAATTAATTAATGAATTATTGCCCAAATCATATGTTGAATAAAAACCCCATGAAGATCCCACTAAGGCACGAATTCCGATTCCTATGCTTTCTGATTCATTAAAGTCCTCAATATCTCCATTTCTTGCATTTATTGATCTGGATTTAGAATTTAATATCCTTGCATCTGAATATTTTGCTCCTGAAGCAATTGCTGAATCGACTGCTTTTTCAAGTAAATCAAACATATATTCAATGTTAGATTGATTTTAAATTTTAAACTAACAGATAAATAAGCTATTTAAACTAAGTCTTGTTCTCTTATTCCAAAAGAAGGGTGTCTTAATCGACATAAGGCAAGTTTTTCTAGCTGTCTAATTCTTTCTCTAGTAAGGTCAAACTCTTCACCTATCTCTTCGAGTGTTCTTGGAACCCCGTCGTAAAATCCATACCTTAAAGCAAGAATTCTTCCTTCTCTTTCTGGGAGTCTACTAATACTATCTCTTAAGCTTTCGGCAACATCTAGATCTTGAACTATTAATGACGGATCGCTAGCATCTTCGTCCTGTATGAAATCTCCTAATTGAGCACCATCTTCACCAACTGGTTGTTCTAGCGATACGGTATCAGCAACGCTTAAAGCAAGCTCCACTTTATCAACTCCAACACCAGCTTCTTTGGCTATCTCTTGTGGCTTAGGGTCTCTTCCCAGCTCAGCTTTTAGCTGTGCTTGAGCTGCTCTCACAGCTGCCATTGTGTCATGGAGATGAACTGGAATCCTTACAGTCCTCGACTTATCAGCAATTGCTCTTGTTATTGCTTGTCGAATCCACCATGTAGCATATGTAGAAAATTTAAATCCTTTTCTCCAATCAAATTTTTCAACTGCTCTGATCAACCCAAGGTTTCCTTCCTGAATTAAGTCCAAGAAATCTATTCCTGAAGTGTTTGCATACCTTCTTGCGTTTGCAACAACAAGTCTTAAGTTGGCAGTTAAGAAGGCATCTTTGGCTTCAGCTCCTTTTTTCCTGTCTCTTTTTAATCTAATTTCACCTTTTTTATCTTTGAATTTCTTTTTTTCTAATTTTATTGCCGCTTTTTCACCAGATTCAATTTTTTGTGCTAGCTCAACTTCTTGCTCTGCAGTTAAAAGATCAAAATTCCCAATTGCTGTTAAATATTGACTTACTAAATCCGTTGTAAGTTTTCCTTTATCATCTGCTAATTTCTTAACAAGTGACTTTGCTTTCTCACGTGCTGCTGCTTCTTGTTCTGGCGTTAAGCTATCTAATTCAGCAGCAATTTCTGCTTCTTTTTTTGAAGCCTTTGGCTTTGAAGGTATTGTTTTTGTTACCATTAATGTTTTGACTCTTGTCTTTTAATTCTCGTTACCGAAATGTAAGCTTAGGCTAATTTGGGGTATATATCTAATTATCATTGTATTTATTTTTTTATTTTCAAATTATCTTATTTTTTCAGCACTTTTATCTACATAGACCACCCAAAGAAGATCTGCCATTAATAAATGTAAGATACTTAAAGGAAGAATAATATTCGAAACTACATTTAAAACCCCAAGAAGGACTCCCAAGAAAACTAATAATTTTATATTTTTTGTGAGAATTTTATATTCTTTTTGTAATCTATTAGCTTCTGAATAAAGATAGATTGATAAAACTGTTGCAACGATGGGGTGTAAAATCCTTAATCTTGTTAATACCTCACTATTAGAATCAAAATCTTCTGCTATACCTGCAATAAAAGATTCACTCGGATATATTACATCTGCTAATGCTGCAATTGACCCTGTTGCTCCGGATAATAAAAATAGACATAGACCAATTTTGAAACCTCTATCAAAAAAATTATTCAAACTATTTTTTGAATTTTTTGTTAGATGAAACAATAAAGTATACGTACCCAGCAACCCAAATGTATTTACCAAATGAAGTGGCACAGCAATAATTCGTGGGGAAGATGAATTCAAACCTACCCATTCATAAATTACAATGACTGCTCCTATTAAAGCCTCGAGCAAAACAAAAAAAGTTAGAAGCCAAATAATTCTTTTTTGAAGGATGGGGACTTTATCTTTAAATGACTTTATAAAAATTATTAATGTAATTATCAATAAAAATCCGCTTATAAATCTGTGTGAAAATTCAATGAGTTCTGATGGAGTGTCAAGCTTTGGAATAATCTCTCCGTTACATGTAGGCCATGAAGCACCACAACCATCACCAGAACCTGTCGCTCTCACTATTGCTCCTGCAATAATTGATAAAATTGAAACAATAAGTCCCGAGAAAGATAGTTGATTAATTGTCACAATAAATTATTAACTATAACTTTGAGTGACTCCCAAAAAAGTTGTATTCCTTGATATGATAAATAAAAAAATAATAATAAAAAGAAGACAGTCCTTGTATTTCTAGAAAAGTAAAAGCCCAATTGTTTAGGGTCATTAATATAAGGGAGTTCTTCAACTGCATCTTCGTAAATACCTTCAGAAAAATCTATTTCAGATATTTCGTTTAATTCAACTTCAGAAATATCTTCATATGTATACATTTCTGTTTGTGAATTTCGTTGTTTTTTTGCAATGCCTGACCTAAATCTATTTAAAAACCCTAACCTAACTTTCGGCTCTTTTCTTTTTTGTACATCAAAGATAGAATTCTCGAGATCTGCTATCTCTTTTTTGAATAAATTTTCACTTGGTAAGCTCCCAATAGCTGATGATATTTCATTTCCTAATATTCCTTCTAGTGCAGCAATTGTTTTTTTATCGGTTGGAATTCCAACTCCAGATTCCCATTTCTTAATATCTTTTAATAATGCACCAGTAAAAGAGGCTATTTGCTTATTTGATAAGCCTCTTTCTTTCTTTAAGCGAGAAAAAACAATTGCAAAATTTTCCATTAGAACTAATTGTATTCAATATATATATTTTTATACAATTAGTCTTAATAA
>CENF01036697.1_pt1 | contig 12411 bp, 10 predicted proteins | sample 361291 | NCBI WGS metagenome assembly CENF01 (sample SAMEA2619399, study PRJEB7988) | marine metagenome | isolation source: saline water (ENVO:00002010), including | reverse complement strand
TTAAATTTCTTCATAAGCTCTTTTTTTGGCTTATCGTGAGTTCTAATTATTTTTATCACTTCATCTATATTCAAATAGGCAACTAGTAATCCCTCCAAGACATGCAGCCTATCATTCAGCCAATCTAATCTATGCTGCAATCTTCTTTTGACAGTATCGGTTCTAAATTTGAGCCACTCTTTAAGAATTGTCTTCAAATCAAATACTTGCGGCTTACCATTTAGACCTATGGCATTGATATTAACTCTCACATTTTTTTCTAAATCAGTAGTTGCGAAAAGGTGACTCATTAGAGCTTCTTTATCTATTCTGTTGGAGCGTGGCACCACGATAATTCTTGAAGGATTATCTTCGTCACTTTCATCTCTAAGATCATCGATCATATTTATTTTCTTTGACTCAACTTGGGCCGCTATTTGTTCAAGTATTTTTGAAGTTGAAACTTGATAAGGGAGTGCAGTTATGACAATTTCACCATCTTCTATTTCATATGTAGCCCTTAGCTTTACTGAACCTCGTCCAGTCGAATACATCTCAAGCATTTCTTCTGGTGAAGATATAATTTCTGCTTTTGTAGGAAAATCAGGACTAGGAATGTAAGAAATTAAATCAGAGACTGTCATTTTTGGATTGTCTATTAAGGCTATAGAAGCTTTTACAACATCAGTTAGATTGTGTGGTGGAATATCTGTAGCCATACCCACAGCAATACCAGAAGCTCCGTTTAATAGAACGTTTGGCAATCTAGATGAAAGAAATTTTGGTTCAATTAAAGTACCATCAAAATTTGGCATCCAATCGACTGTCCCTTGAGAGATTTCACTCAATAAAGTTTGAGCATATGCCGATAGTCGACATTCTGTATACCGCATTGCAGCAAAACTCTTTGGATCATCTAAAGAACCAAAATTACCTTGGCCCTCTATTAAAGGATATCGAGTAGAAAAGTTTTGCGCCATCAATACCATTGCCTCGTATGCCGCTCCATCTCCATGAGGATGAAACTTACCAATTACGTCACCAACAGTTCTGGCACTTTTTTTAAATTTAGAAGTGGACTTCAATCCAAGCTCAGACATTGCATAGACAATTCTTCTTTGCACTGGTTTTAGTCCATCACCCACGAAAGGCAAAGCTCTATCTAAGATGACATACATGGAGTACTCCAAGTAAGCTTTTTCTGCATATCCGCCTATGGGCAGACTTTCTTCTTTACTCATTTATTGTTGCTAAATTACCTTTTGTTTCTAACCAATCTTTTCTATCGGCTGCCCGCTTCTTGGATAGCAGTTTATCCATCATCGATGTAGCGGTGTTTCCTTTTTCTAAAGTTAATTTTAATAATCTTCTTCCGTCAATTTGCATGGTTGTTTCTCTCAGTTGAGAGGGATTCATCTCACCTAGACCTTTAAATCTTTGGATTTCTATTTTTTTTACTTTATTTTGTTTGGTTAACTGCTTAACTATTTGATCTTTCTCCTCTTCATCAAGAGCATAAAAAACGTCTTTGCCCTGATCTATTCTGAATAAAGGAGGTTGAGCCACAAATAAATGTCCTTTTTCAACAAGCGGTCTAAAATGTCTTAGAAAAAGAGCGCATATTAAAGTAGCAATATGAGCACCATCTGTATCTGCATCAGCTAAGATGCAAATTTTTCCATATCTTAATCCGGTTAACTCTTTGCATCCAGGATCCAACCCAACTGCCATAGCTATATCTTTTACTTCTTGTGATTGGGTAACTGCGTCAGTATTTACCTCCCAAGTATTTAAGATTTTCCCTTTTAAGGACATCACAGCTTGAAAATTTCTGTTCCTTGCCTGTTTAGCTGAACCTCCAGCTGATTCTCCTTCAACTAAAAACAACTCAGTTTCACCAACATCAGAGGACACACAATCTGATAGCTTTCCAGGCAAAGTAATACCTTTGGTAATTTTTTTTCTTTCAACTTTTTGACTCGCTCTAGCTCTTGCCTGTGCGTTTTCTATACATAAAAAGGCAATTTCTTCTGCAGCTTGAGTTTCTTGATTAAGCCATATGGAAAATGAATCCTTAGTTATTGATGATGCGATATTTTGGAAATCTTTTGAGGATAATTTTTCTTTTGTCTGACCAGTAAATTGGGGATCCTTTAATTTAGTAGATAAAATAAAGGAGCAATTTTTCCAAACATCGTCTGGTGTCAATTTCACTCCTTTTGGAATTAATTTTCTGTAATCACAAAATTCTTTAATTGCATCTGTAATACCTGTTCTCATTCCTGCAACGTGAGTTCCGCCTTGTAATGTTGGTATCAAATTTACATAGCTTTCGTGGATGCTTTCTCTGTCGCCGCGCTCCCAAATTACAGCCCATGATAATGCTGTTTCAGCATCTGCGTATTCACCAATTACAGGCTCTCCAGGGATATAGACTCCTTCTCCTAACTCTGTTGTTAAATAATCACCCAGTCCATCAACAAAACACCATTCTTGTTTCTCACCACTTATTTCATTTTTAAATTTTATTTTTAATCCTGGGCATAAAACTGCTTTAGCTCTCAAAGAATAAGACAACGACTTTGAAGATATCTTTTCAGTATCAAAAAAACTTTCATCTGGTTTAAAGGTTATTTTTGTTCCTGTATTTCTTTGACCAACTTTATCGATTTCTTTGAGCTCTTTCTTTTTAAGGCTATCAGCAAAAGAAATTTCGTACTTTTTACCGTCTCTTTTAATCTCTGCTTTTAATTTTTTTGATAAAGCGTTTACAACTGAAACTCCAACTCCGTGAAGACCGCCTGAAAATGTATATTCTTTGTTAGTAAATTTTGCTCCAGCATGCAATCTTGAAAAGATTAATTCTACGCCAGGTACTTTTTCTTCTGGATGAATGTCAACTGGCATCCCCCGACCGTCATCCTCAACCGTTACAGAAAAATCTTTATGTAAGTTAACTGAAATTTCCTTGGCATGACCAGCTAGAGCTTCATCGACGCTATTGTCGATAACTTCCATTACTAGGTGGTTTGGACTGGCGGTATCAGTATACATTCCAGGTCTTTTTCGAACGGGTTCTAACCCCGTTAAGACCTCTATTGACTCGGAAGTATAATCTGAAGGTGCCAATTTTAAAGTTTTTCTAAAATATTTTCTGCGCTACTTACGGCAAAAGCTCCGCCTTCTTCCGCTAACAAGGAGGTTACAATTCCGTCCTCAAGAATAATTGCATACCTAGAGGAGACCTCCCCAATTCCCATCGCGGAAAGATCCAATTTAAGTTCACATGCTGCTGCAAAAGCTCCATTTCCGTCTGCGAGCATAGTAATCTTTTCTCCGACTGATAGACTTTTACCCCAAGCATTCATAACAAAAGGATTGGTTACAGAAACGCAAATAATCTCATCGACATTCTTGGATAAAATTTCATCGGCTTTCTCAACAAAACCAGGCATTTGTTTTAAAGAGCAGGTTGGCGTGAATGCTCCAGGAACTCCAACTAAAACTACTTTCTTACCTGAAACGTATTCTAATGAATCTAGTTCATCTATACCTTTTTCTCCTAATTTAAAAAGCGATGCGCTAGGTAATTTCTTTCCGATTTCAATCATTTAAACCTCTTATACTTCGTTATATATTTTACTACCCAAATCCTTGAATTCCTGAGCTTTCTTTTGCATTGCCTCTTCTTGCTCTTTTAATTCTTTTTTTGCGTAATCTCTGACATCTTGAGATATTTTCATTGAACAAAACTTAGGTCCGCACATAGAACAAAAGTGAGCAACTTTAGCTGAATCTTTGGGCAGCGTTTCATCGTGATAAGATTTTGCTCTTTCAGGATCTAAACCTAAATTGAATTGATCTTCCCATCTAAAATCAAATCTAGAGGCAGATAGTGCATTGTCTCTTATTTGCGCTGAGGGAAGTCCTTTTGCAAGATCTCCTGCATGGGCAGCAATTCTATAAGCCATTAAACCCTCTTTGACATCTTCCTTGTTGGGCAAGCCTAAATGTTCTTTTGGAGTAACATAACAAAGCATTGCACAGCCATACCAACCTATCATCGCAGCTCCAATAGCAGAAGTAATGTGGTCATAACCAGGTGCAATATCTGTTGTTAAAGGACCTAAGGTATAAAAAGGAGCTTCATCACATTCTTCTAATTGTAAATCCATATTCTCTTTAATGAGTTGCATTGGAACATGCCCTGGTCCTTCTATCATAGTTTGAACATCATGCTTCCAAGCAATCTTAGTTAATTCGCCTAAAGTTTTTAATTCTCCAAATTGAGCATCATCATTTGCATCAGCAACTGATCCTGGTCGAAGACCGTCGCCGAGTGAAAAAGTTATATCGTACTTTTTCATAATCTTGCATATGTCTTCAAAACGGGTGTATAAAAAGTTTTCTTCGTGGTGAGCTAGACACCATTTAGCCATTATCGAACCGCCTCTTGAAACAATTCCTGTAACTCTTTCGGCTGTAAGCGGCACATACCTAAGTAAAACTCCGGCATGAATTGTAAAATAATCAACTCCTTGTTCAGCTTGCTCAATTAAAGTTTCTTCGAATACTTCCCAATTAAGATCTTCAGCAACTCCATTAACTTTTTCTAAAGCTTGATAAATAGGAACAGTGCCGATTGGTACCGGAGAATTTCTTACAATCCACTCTCTAGTTTCATGAATATTTTTCCCTGTACTTAGATCCATTACCGTATCTCCTCCCCATCTTGTAGACCAAGTTAACTTTTCTACCTCGTCATGGATTGATGACGATAAAGCTGAATTTCCAATGTTTGCATTTACTTTTATTTTAAAATTTCTTCCAATAATCATTGGTTCAATTTCTGGGTGATTTATGTTGGCTGGTATCACAGCTCTACCTGAAGCTATTTCGTCTCTAACAAATTCAGGCGTATATTTATCAGGAATACTGGCTCCAAAATTTTCTCCTTTATGGAAATTGCCATTTTTTAGTTTAAGATTTTCTTCAAGGTTTTGGTTTTCTCGAATAGCAATATATTCCATCTCCTCGGTAATTATTCCTTTTTTCGCCAAAGACATTTGAGTTTCTTCAGGGTACTTAAATCTTCTTGCTGAAAGCCAACTTTCTCTTAATTTAGGAAGACCTTTTTCAATATCAATTTCTACATCTGGATCTGTATAAGGTCCTGAACAATCATATAAATAAATTGGAGGATTCTTAAATTCTCCTTCTGAGCTAATTGAATTCGTTTGAGATACTTCCCTCATTGGAACCTTAATTTCTGGTTTTGAGCCAGTTATATAGATTTTTTTTGAGCCATTAAAGGATTTGCTAGCGGTTTCGAGGATTTCTCCTGATTTTGGGGCATTATCTAAGTTCTTCGAATTGATTTGTTTCATAAATTTTTTTGTTTTTTTAAGACAACACCATTTTATATAGTATTTTTACCTTTAAAAAATTAATATAGATATATTATTAGTTTTTTAACATTTACGGGGATTAAAGTTGACATTTTTTAAGTTTTTTTCACCACTTTTATTAGTTTTCTCTTTTAATATTTTTTCAACTTCGCTAACTCTTGCAGAAGTTTATGAAATTGCTTTAAAAGAAGACCCTCAACTCAAAATTGCCCAAGCGACTTATAAGGCTAATAAAGAAGCAAAAGCTAAAGGTATAGCTGGTCTTTTACCTACTATCACAACTAGAGCGACAACTAACTGGAATGAATCAGAAGTCATTAAAGGTGCCAGTGCAACTTATGATCAAGAAGGTAGTAAAGGAAATAATTCGTACTCTTATTCAGCAGACCTAATTCAGCCCATTTTTAGGCTTGATAGATGGTTTCAATTTGGCCAAGGAAGAGCAATGAGTAAAATTGCTAAAGCTCAATTTAGCCACTCTCAACAAGAAACAATTTTACGAGTAACTGAAACTTATTTTAATCTTCTCGAGGCTAAAAAAGACTTAGAAGTAGCTAAATCTGAAGAAGCTGCAATAAAAAAACAACGCGACAGATCAAAACGCTTGTTTGAAGAAGGAGTATCTTCGGTAACAGAATTTCAAGAAGCTCAAGCCTTTTATGATCTTTCAAAAGTATCAACAATTGCTGGTGAAGGTCGACTTGAGTTTTCAAGAGAAGCACTGATTGCAATTATTGGGGAAGCTCCTGGACTTGTTGACTTAAACGAAGATTATCCAGTTGGTCCTCCTAATCCGAAATCGCAAGAAGAATGGGTCGGACTTGCTCTTAGTAATAACTTTCTTTTGCAAGCAGCACAATTATCTACTCGGGCTGCAAAAAGAAACGCACAAAGCAAACTATCAAATCATCTTCCAGACGTTGATTTAGTTGGAAATATTACGAGAAATACTAACAGAAGTATTTCTGGTTTCGATGCAAGTGGTTTTAGTTTTGATGAAAGTGAAATAGAAAATACTCGCTATAGCTTACAATTTTCATGGCCTTTAATGGCTGGTGGATTAGTTAGCTCAGAAAGAAGGGAAGCATATGCTTTGCTAGAAAAAGCGAAACAAGAAGAAACTTTAGCCGAACGCTCTACTATAAGAGATGTTAAATCAAGATTTTCTTCTGTTTTAACAAATTTAGCTAATGTAAAAGCTAGAAAGCAAGCATTGAAATCTTCAGAGCTGGCATTGAAGGCAACAAGATTTGGTTACGAATCTAATACTAGGAATATTGTTGATTTGCTAAATGCTGAAAAGAGTTTTTTTTCAGCACAAAGAGATTTAAATTCAGCTAGGTATGATTTTATTTTGTCAGAATTTGCTTTAAAAATTGCTTCGGGTTCTTTATCGCCCAGGGACGTCTACGACTTAAGCAATTTTATGACTAAATAATGCCGGAACTTCCTGAAGTAGAAACAACATTAAAAGGTATATCTAAAGGAATTCTCCACAAAAAGATTAGATCTTTTGATTGCAGAGATAAAAGATTAAGATGGCCCATCCCTGCCGACATGGGCTCTTTCTTGAAAAATCAATCTTTTGAGAATGCTTATCGAAGAGGGAAATATATTATTCTAAATTTAGCTGATAAAAAGGGATCTGTATTAATCCATTTAGGCATGTCAGGAAAGTTAAGAATTTCAAGAGATTTAAAATCTCCAGTAAAACACGAACATTGGGATATAAATTTCAATGATGGATGGACCCTAAGATATACCGATGTAAGAAAATTTGGTGCTTTATTAAAAACCAAAAAAGATCCTAACGAGCATGTATTGATTAAACATTTAGGTCCTGAGCCATTAAGTAATAAATTTAATGGAGAATATCTTTTCGCAAAATCTAGAAAAAAAACTTTGCCCATTAAGAATTTCATCATGGATTCTAAAATTGTTGTTGGAGTAGGAAATATATACGCTAACGAGGCTTTGTATTTGGCAGGGATTAGGCCAACAAAAAAATCAGGCTTAATTTCTAGAGGTAAATATGAAGAATTGAGCCATTCAATTGTAATTACTTTAAAAGACGCTATTGAGGCAGGTGGAACAACTTTAAAAGATTACACGAATGCAAAAGAAGCTCCAGGTTATTTTAAAAAGGAACTAAAAGTTTACGATAGAGGCGGAGAAAATTGCTTGAAGTGTAAAAAAATATTGAAAGAAATTCGTCAATCTAATAGGCAGACTGTTTACTGCACAAACTGTCAGAATTAGCCGTACTTTCTCTTTAATTCAGATAGAGAAATAGGATCGACAAACTTAGAGACATCTCCACCCATTTTGCAAATTTCTTTTACTAAGGAAGAGGAGATATAACTGTATTGTTCTTTAGGAGTCAGGAAAACACTTTCTAATTCAGGCATCATTGCTCGATTCATATTGGCAAGTTGAAACTCATACTCAAAATCTGCCACTACTCTCAATCCACGTATCAGAATTTTTGCATCATTATCCTTTGCCAAATTAACTAAAAGCCCAGAAAATCCAATGACCTTTACTTTGTCATTTCCTTCAAAAATTTTTTCAGCTATTTGTATTCGTTCATCTAAAGTAAAAAGTGGATTCTTTGCTTCACTCGCAGCTATAGCGACAACAATTTCATCAAAAAGTTGGCATGCTCTCTCAATAAGATCTACATGCCCTTTTGTCATTGGATCAAACGTTCCTGGATAAATTGCTCTTTGACTCATATAAATATTATATTCTAAAAATACTCTGCGGTGCGTTGGTTTGAAATGAAATTGATTTTGTAATACTTAAAGGAACCTAAATCTTAACTTTTAATTTATTAATTTGTTTTTTATTAGCAGAGGAAACAGTAAATTTTATATTTTCAATTTTTAAAGATTCATTTACGACTGGAAATTTTCCAAATTTATTCATTACATATCCTGCAATAGTATCAAAATCATCATCCTCAAAAGAAGTATCAAATTTTTCATTAAACTCTTCTATTTCTGTAAGTCCCGAAACACTATATTCACGATTTGAAATTTGTATAATTTTTTGGTCATCAGCTTGGTCAGTTTCATCCTCTATTTCTCCAACAATCTCTTCTAAAACATCTTCAATTGTTACCAAACCACTTACCTCTCCAAATTCATCTACAACCAAAGCCATGTGACTTCTATTCGATTTAAACTCTTCTAAAAGAATATTAATTTTTTTACTTTCAGGTATGTGCTTAACTGGTCTTATAATTTTGCTCAATTCAAATTCTTGGCTATCGAATTCTTCTTTTATTAAACCTGGTGCAAATTTTAATAAATCTTTGGCAAGCAGAATGCCAGTAATACTATCCTTAGCCTCTTCTAGAACAGGGAATCTTGAATGAGAAGATTGAACTACTTTCTTTAATAAAACATCTAAAGAATCATTGTTATTTATCAATACCATTTGCGATCTCGGCACCATTACATCTCTCACTGGAATGGATGAAAACTCAATTGTTTCCTCAATCATTCCCAAGATGCCTTTATCTATTATGTTATTTTCTTCTGCATCTCTTAACACAGAAGTTAATTCTTCTTGATCCAAAGGCTTAAAGGAAAGCTTTATATAAAGCTCTCTAAAGTAATTTTTGATTTTTTGTATTAAGCCCAATTTTATTTCAGATTGAGCCTCTGTACTTGGAGGTTCTTCTCTCATTAACTAGTAAGGTTCTCCCGCAGATATCTTATTCATAATTATTTTTTCAAGTTCTTCCATTTTTATTCTTTCATGATCTTCTTCATGATTAAAGCTTAAAAGATGCAAGAAGCCGTGGATTATCATATGTTTTAGTCTGTTTTCAAAGTTTTTTGAGTACTCTTTAGCCTCTTTTTTGATTATTTCTGTGCACAAAATTATGTCTCCAATTAAGAGATTCTTTGTTAAATGCTCATTCACACTAAAAGATAAAACATTTGTAGGTTTGTTTTTTCCTCTGTATTTTTTATTTAAAACTTTACTTTCCTCTTCTGAGACGCAAGATATGCTTAATTCTTTATTTTCAAAATCTTCAATTTTGAGTCCTGCGGCTTCAATAACTCTATTTAATATTTTTGAAATTTGATTTTCTGACACCGGAGAATTTAGTTTTTTAAAATTATTTAGAAAAATTTTCATCACCAAGAATTTTTTTCATATGCTTCAATGATTTTCTGAACTAGACCATGTCTTACAACGTCTTCTGGATGAAAATAAAAAAATGAAATTCCCTTTTCTTTTTCCAAAACTTTAATTGCATCGGAAAGACCCGATACTGAGCCTTTTGGTAAGTCTGTTTGAGTAACATCTCCAGTAACTACCGCAGTGGAACCAAACCCTATTCTAGTAAGAAACATTTTCATTTGTGCGGGAGTACAATTTTGCGCCTCATCTAAAATCAAAAATGCATCATTTAAAGTTCTTCCTCTCATATAAGCTAAAGGTGCAACTTCAATTTTTCCGTTTTCAACTAAACGAGTAACTTTCTCAATTCCCATCATTTCGTACAAGGCATCGTATAAAGGTCTGAGATAAGGATCTATTTTTTCTGAAAGATCTCCTGGCAAAAAACCTAAATGCTCGCCAGCCTCGACCGCTGGTCTAGTCAAAATAATTTTATTCACTTTATCTTCCATAAATTGATTTACAGCTGCAGCAACAGCTAGGTAGGTTTTTCCTGTTCCTGCAGGTCCTATTCCAAATGCAATATCCTTTTCATTTATTGAAGAGAGGAATTCAGCTTGAGATTTATTTCTTGGTGAAACGAAAAGCCTAGGTGTTTGTATTGTTAGATCTTTTTCTTTTTTTAGTTCAAAAATTTGTCCATTACTATCCTTGGTTGCTCCATTTAAAGCCCTTCTTATAGAAAAGTGTACTTCGTCAGCGCTGACAGAGTCTCTAGATTTAGCCAATGAAGCTAAATCTTCAATTATTAACTTACTTTTCATAACATTATTTTTATCGCCAGAAATAGAAAAACTATTCCCTCTACTTTTTATTTTCACTTCTAGAGATTGTTCTATTTGATTCAGATTTGTATTTACGGGTCCGCAGAGGAGAGAAAGGTTTTCAGATTCTATAGCAGGAAGTTTAAATTTTAATTTTGGCATAAATTACTTTCAGATTTAATTTTACCTCTTAAACAATTAGTTAATTGATCTACGATCTCAATATCCACAAACTCACCTATTAATTTAGCACTTGAAGGGAAATTAACTACTCTGTTATTTTCAGTACGAGCCTGCATTTCTCCCGGGTTTTTTTTGGAAACTCCTGTTACTAAACACCTTTCGACAGTTCCAACCATTTTTCTTCCAATATTAAATGCATGGTGATTAAGTTTTTCTTGCAAGACTGTTAGTCGCTCCTTTTTTTCCTGCGGGCTAACATTATCTTCCATCTCAGCAGCAGGAGTGTTTGGTCTTGGACTATAAATAAAGCTAAACGACTCGTCATACTTAATTTCATCTATAACCGACAAGGTATCCTGAAAATCTTGTTCTGACTCATTTGGAAATCCCACAATGAAATCAGAAGATAAACTTATATTAGGTCTGTTTTTTCTTATTCGCGAAACTAAATCTAAGTACTTCTCTACCGTGTATCTGCGTCTCATCAACTTTAGAATTCGGTCGGAGCCGCTTTGAATTGGAAGATGCACATGACTTACTAGTTCTGGCAAACCTGCATATAAGTCAACTAAGTCGTCGCGAAACTCAAAAGGATGGCTTGTGGTGTATCTTATGCGGTCTATGCCATCTATTTTTGCAGTTTTTTCTATCAGGAAAGCTAGAGATTTTTTTTCTCCATTTTCTAAACCCTTATAATTATTTACATTTTGACCCAATAAATTGATCTCCCTTACTCCTTGATCGGCTAACTTTTTAATCTCATCGATAATATCTTGGACTGGTCTACTAACTTCGTGACCTCTTGTGTGGGGAACTACGCAAAAAGAACAATATTTATTACAGCCCTCAGCAATGGAAACAAAGGCTGTTGGCTCATCAGTCTTAGTATCAGGAATATGGTCAAATTTTTCTATTTTCGGGAAAGATATATCTATTTGATTTTTTTCCTCTATTACTGAATTCCTATACATATTAGGTAATCTATGCAAAGTTTGTGGACCAAAAACTATATCTACGGCCGGAGCTCTTTTGGAGATTTTTTGACCTTCTTGGCTAGCTACACAGCCTCCAATTGCAATTTTTAATTTTGGATTTTTATCTTTTAGTTTTTTCCATCTTCCTACTTGATGAAAAACTCTTTCTTGCGCTTTTTCTCTAATCGAGCAAGTATTTAGAACTAGTAAATCTGCTTCTTCTTGATTGGTAGTTTGAATAAACTTTTCTTCCAACGAAAGCATATCCAGCATTTTTTCTGAATCGTATTCGTTCATTTGACAACCATGTGTCTTAATAAAAACTTTTTTCATTTTTTAAAATTCGAGAGCAGGATTATAAAGAATATCCAGATATTAGCTAGATTGAGCAAAGATAGTATCCCTGTAGAACCTTAGTTCGTTTATTGATTCATAAACATCGGCTTCTGCCCTGTGAGCAGCATTTTTTTGAGCATGTTTAATATTAATATCTGGTCTCCATCTTTTTGTTAATTCTTTAACGGAACTTACGTCGATACAGCGATAGTGAAAGTAGTCTTCTAACTCAGGCATGTATAAACTTAAAAACTTTCTATCGTGCCAAACGGTATTTCCGCAAAGTGGTGATTCATTTTTGCCCACATGCTGTTTGATAAACTCAAGAGTTTTTTGTTCCGCCTCTTTTTCCGAAATTTTACTTTCTAAAACTTCATCTATTAATCCTGAGGCTGAGTGATGTTCTTGATTCCACTCATCCATTCCATTAATGAGCTCTCTTGATTGAGAAATAACCATTCCTGGTCCCTCAGTTATCTCTGTGAGGTCCTCATTGGTAACACAAGTATAGATTTCAATGATTCTTTCAGCATTTGGATCTAAGCCTGTCATTTCTAAATCTAGCCAGAT
>CENF01016010.1_pt1 | contig 12411 bp, 11 predicted proteins | sample 361291 | NCBI WGS metagenome assembly CENF01 (sample SAMEA2619399, study PRJEB7988) | marine metagenome | isolation source: saline water (ENVO:00002010), including | reverse complement strand
AAAATAATTAATAGCCCAGTTTGTGTATGGTGACCAGCTTCAAAGATGGTCCACTTATAAATAGGGCTTAAAAGAAAAAATAATAAAGTTGTTGAATAATTGAAAGTTGTATTTTTTATTTTAAAAGCTAGATTAAATAAATATGCAGTTAAAGAAATAATTATATTTTGTAAAATAAAATAAGAAGCTTGAAACAAAAATATTTGATTAACATCAGAACTAAATATATTAATAAATTTAAATATTAGCCAAGCAAGAATTAAAAAAATAGGCCTATTTTGATATTGAAAATCTTGAATGGAATATAAATTTTCAATATTTTGCAATGTTATAAAATATGGCTCCTCATCGCAGCTTCTTGTATATAAGTAGTCCAAATTTATATCAAAAAAAGATAGTTTAAAACTTTCAATTCTTGTACAAAGATAATAATTTGTATATGAATCAAAAAATTTAAACATTATCAAATAAAGAAAGCTCGAATACAGAAATGAAATTGATAAATATTTAAAAATATTAAAAAAATTTATTTTTGATAACACAACCTAATGATAGTAAAGCTTAATTTTGAAATTTAAACTTTCCTTATCTTTAAATAATAAATGGTAGAAAATAGGAATAATAAAAAATTTAAAACATTCAAATAAGGTATATTTGTTAAAGTAAATTTTTTTGGAGTAATATAGCCTTTCTTTATTAACTCTAAACAGCCTGTATAATTTTTTGGTGTTATGATTTCACCATTTTTTGATAATTCTAAAAAGTTGTCTCCTGAATCAAATTTTTCATAATTAAATTCACTGTTCTTAATTATTACTTTTTCAATAGTATCAAAATTATACTTACAAAATAAATCTTCTTTAGGAGCACATTCGGAATCTATATTTGTGAAGATAATATTATTTACACTACATAAAATATTTACTTCATTATTGAACTGTAATAAATAGTCACGCTCATTATTTTCTTCTTTTGGGAAACCGAGTATATGTATAACAATTAATATAAATATAAACCCTGATACAAAAGAGATATTAAAATTTCTTTTTGATATCTCTGAAACTAAAATTGAGAAAACAATTATTAAGAAGAAAGAGTAGTAGTATGTTTTGGCAACATCTCCATTACTTGGATCATATTGAATAAATTGTGATAAACCCATTTGAACTAAGATTCCATAAAAAGGCATTACGTAAAACTTTCTATATTTATCTTTTTTTATAATCTTTAAAAAAACAGCAAAATAAAATAGTAGTGTAAATAAAATTCCAGTAAATGGTATGAACCTATTATTAATTAACTTTGTTCTATCATGAAAAAAAACACTGGAATCATCAGTCCAAAAATTTCCGAAATAATCATCAAAGGTATCTAGTAAAAGAACGCCTAGATATGAGTCTCTTTGAGAATTCCTAAATGGATCAGAAATTAGGCTATTTATATCTAAATTATATAAATAACCTAATTCAGCACTTCCTAAGAATTCATCCGGAGACTGGTGTTGAAAGATTAACAGTTCATTTGCTTGGTAATTTTCATAAGATAATGCAAGAAAAAAAATTAAAAAAACACCAAAACTTTTATAAAAATTAGATTTGTTTAGATTAAATATTTTATTTAAATAAATAAACATAAGGTACAAGAAAACCATTAGGGCTAAATTCGCTTTTGTAGAAAAGACAATTGCCAAGGGAGGAACTGTAAATAGTAAAAATAATATATTTTTCTCTTTTAAGTATTTTTCAAGAAAAACAATTGACCAGATTAAACATGCAAATATTAAAACTTCCGGTTTAAACATTAATCTAAACTCCAAAGCAGGAGGGAAAAAATTAATAACAGTTAAAGTAAAAAATATGTTTGTAGTTTTAAATTTTTTATCTTTTAAAAATATCCCTAAACCTGTTAAGCCAATGAAATAAAAAATAAAATTTCCCAATTGAATCATATTGCTAAAGTATTCTGTAGCATTAGCTAAACTAACTATTTCTGATTTTGAGTAAATTAATAAAGAATTAATAAAGTAATATAAAAGTCCTTGCTCTATACCTGTTGAGTTTTGTTCACTTAAAAAATAATCAAAATATGGCTTGTAAAAATTGTAATCTGGGCCCTTAGTAGTTAAATAATATAAATTTCCTAAAGAAAATGTATAAAGGGTTGAAATAAAAAATAATATTATAAAGAAACTGTCTTTTATTTTTTTAGATTTAACCATATTTTTCTATAGAATTTATTAAATTTTCAACAATTAATTCTTGTTTTTTTCTAGTTATATGTTTTCCAATTGGTATATACAGACCATTCTTTCCAAGTTTATTTGAAACACCTAAATCATCATTTTTAATTTGAAATTTTAATGGAAGAGAAGGTTGTAAATGTAGTGGCCAAAAGAAAGGCCTTGTTTCAATTTCTTTTTCAAAAAGATTTTTCATTACTTGATCTCGAATACCCTCTTTTTTTAAAAGGACGCCAAAAACCCAATAATGATTTTGCACACCATTCCAATTATTTAACTGTGTTGATAATAAATTTTGATATTTTTCTAATAATTTTTGATAGTAAAGCCCTTGGTCAATCTTACTGCTTATTGTGTCTTCTAATGTCTTTATCTGAGATAACCCAAGAGCTGCTTGTAATCCACCCATTCTATAATTCCAATATATATTCTCATGTACAAATCTTTTTGAATTAACAAAATCTAAATTACGCATTAATCTTGTCTTTTCAAGAACAGAATCACTGTTTGTTAAAAGCGCGCCACCTTCTCCAGTAGTAATGTGTTTGTTTGCATAAAAACTCATTGTAGAAATGTCTCCAAAGGAACCACATTTTTTTTCACCCTCTACTTGTCCATGAGATTCTGCAGCGTCTTCAATCAACATAATATTTTTTACCTTGCAAAATTCCTGTATGGAATTAGCTTCTGCTGCCAAACCATAAAGGTGAACCATCAGGACTGCCTTTGTTTTCTTTGTATATTTATTTTTTACTGATTCCAATGTCATATTCCAAGAATCTTTATCTACATCAATAAAAATTGGAGTTGCTTTTGTTCTAAGAATTGCAGACAAACACGAAATTATTGTGAAAGTGGGAACAATAACCTCATCTCCTTCATTAAGTTCTAAATTTTGTAAAGCTAAATCTAGAGCAACGCTCCCATTTGAAACAGCAATAGCATGTCTTCTGTCGAATCTGTTTGCTAACTCTTTTTCAAATTCTCCTACCGAAGGACTCGTTCCAGAAATATTATTATTGAATAAGGTTTTAAGAACTGAAATTTTATCAGATATAGAAAGTTGAGGTTCAAAAACTCTTATCAATTAGAACCTTGTCTTATCAATTTCTTCATCATAAGGGCCCTGTTTCACTTCTAGAAATTTTGTATCACTTAAAACCTTTAGGCCATGTCCTCCTTTAAAAAGAGCAAGTAAATTGCCTTTCTTTGCCACTCCTGATTCACAAAATTCTAATTCCTCGTCATATATTGAAAACTCAATCTCACCTTCTAAAACAATTATTACTTCGCTTGTTGTCTTAATATTCCTATCTTGAGGTGGATGTATATGTCTTAAAATTTCCTCATCTTTATTTAATTTAAAACTTGCTACCTGAAGCTCCTGGCTATCATCTGTAGCAAAATACTTACTATCTTCTATTTTGTTAAAGTCCAATAAAAGAGCAAGCAACTGGTTATTCTTGTCATAAATTTTCATTTTATTTTCTCACTTCCAATGCTACCTTAATGTAAGGATATCCTCTTTTTATAAGTTGTACTAATGAAGTTGCTGTTTTAGAGGTTCCATATTTTCTTGTTTCACAAACATAACCTTTTTCAATAATCTCAACCTTTTGTTTGATAAGAGAGCTAACAACGTAAATAAAATATTCTCCGTAATTAGATTTTTGAAAATTACTGATTGAAAAGTATTCTTTTTTCCCAACTATAAACCCACTTGTTATATCAAATACTTTAGATTTAAAAATAAATCTTAATAATTTATTAAATAGATTAGAAAATATCATGCCTAATACTGTGTCATTTGATTTATAAACATTTAATATAGCTTTAATTAGTGATTTTTCTTCTAATTCTAAAATGCCCTTATAAGCTCCTCCATCTACAAACCGCGAACCAATAATCACGCTCTCTGGATTATCTAGTAATTTTGATATTAAAGTCTTTACTGCTTCTGCTGGCATTGAGCCATCAGCGTCCATCCAAAGAACATAATCATACCTAGAGGAATCAATGCCATCCCAAATAGCCATAGGTAAAGAAGGCGGATTGCTTCTTGAAATAAATTTAACAAATTTACTTTCTTGATTTATAGTAGATATTAATTCTTCAGTATTGTCTGATGATCCATCATCCATTACTAAAATTTCAAAATCATTTAATTCCGTTTCCTTCAAGCTTTCAATTATTTCAGGTATTAATAATCTTAAATTTTCTTCTTCATTTATTGTGGGTAAAACAATGCTTAACTGAACACCAGAATTTTTCATATAAATTAATAATATCAATAAAAATTTGTTTAGTTATCAACTATTCTCAATTCATACATCCCTTTATATTTTTTAAATAAGTTGTCAATAAACTCAATAGATTGTCTAGGACTCATTTGGAGAAGCTCTTCAACATCATGATTATATTTAAAAAGCTCTTTTCTGTTTTCAACATTTTTATAACCATCTGAGTAAGCTTCTTCAATATTCTTTTTAGTGATATTTGGAAATTTTTGATAATTTACAAATATGGCATTATTTAATTTAAATTCTCCAAGAATATAATTATGAGAAGAAAAAACTTCGTTGGCAGCAGTTAGTGAACATCCATAGAAATGATCGCCCTCCCAAAAATGGTTATGATTGTATACGACACTGAAATATATTGGTGGAGGTATTTTTTCATTTATCTCAATAGAGACTATGTCTGGCTTAAAATCACTTTTAAGTATATTATCAATTATCTCTAAATCGTATGAGTCTACATCAAGATTAATAAATGTTAAGTCTTTAGGTACATTAGAATTTCTAAATATTAACTCAACATTATCTGGAGTTACTTTTTTGTTTAATAAATGAACATTATTAAAACTTTTATAAATATATTTTAATTTAGAAAATTTTTCCTGGTCATATTCTATAGACAGGCCTTCCCATTCATCGTCTTTGGCAAATTCTAAAGTAGATGAAGAGTTGACTCCGTCACTAGCGCCTATATCTACGTAAAATTTTTTATTTGTATTTAAGTCTTTTAAGTACCTTTTAACGGCAGCTGTTTCTCCATGTCCAGAAAAATCAATGTTTTTTTTTGACATTCTTTTTAATAAAAAATAATCATAGAAATTAGGCTTTAATTTTTTAAATACTTTTTGAAAAACTATTGGTACATACTTTCTATACCAATAGTTTGTTTGTTTATTGAATAACATTTCCTAAAAACATTTTAACAACTTAAAATCATCATATTTTTTTTTACTATCTAAAAGGAAAAGTTTTATTTATAATTATTAATTATTTATCAAAATAAAGAATGTCTAGTTGAAATATATGGTGGGTTTGGGAACCAGCTTTTTCAATTAAATTTTGCTCAAATTTTGAAAAAAAAAGGTTTTCAAGTCTTTGTTAATACTAGAGATTTTAAAAGAGTAGCAAGAGAAAATTCTGAACACCTAACAGTAAGAAAACTTGTATTGCCGATAGAAAATTTTAATTTAAATGAAATAAGTAATCAGAGTTATCTAAATTATAAACTTAGGAGAATTGGTAGGAATTCTAAAATCTTAAATAGATTAATTTTAAACAATAAAACTTTTTCTATTGTAAATGATAATAATTTAGTACTAGAAAATTTATTAAAAAAGAATCATTTTATTGGCTATTGGCAAGATTTAAATTATTTAAAAGAAAATAAAGGTTTTTTAGTTAAGTCATTAAAAAATAATGAAATAATAAAAAATGGTCTTGAAGAAGATTCAAATGACATGACTATGATTCATGTTAGAAGAAATGACTATTTAAAGTTTAATGAAGAGTTGCCATTAATATATTATGAAAAAGCAATGGACCATATAAAAGAGAAAACAAAAAAATTTAAATTTAATGTATTTACGGATGACCTAGCTTGGTCTAAGAATCAAAAAATTTTTAAAAATGCTCAAAATATTTTTGCATCTTCAGACTCACCAAAAGATACAATTGAAACATTCTCATTAATGTTACAGAATCAAAACTTTATAATTGCTAATAGTACTTTTTCGCTAATAGCAGCATTTCTTGCAGAAAAATCAAATTCAATAGTTACATATCCTGATCCTTGGTTTAAAGCAAGAAGTTATAATAAAAATATAACTAGTAGTAAATGGCAAAAAATTAAATACAATTAAAAATAATGGTCCAAGAATCAAAACCACTAGTTAGTGTAATTATTCACTCATACAATAGATTCGAATATCTACTCAATGCCTTAGATAGCGTGCTTAATCAGACTTACAATAATTTTGAAATAATATTATTAAACGATGACTCGGATGAAGAGGAATATTACACTTATAATTTTTCAAATAAGATAAAAAAAATTGATATAGAAAGGAAGAAATATCCCGACTGGCCTGGTTCAAGACAAGCATTAATTAATATAGGTTCTGAAAATGCAAATGGAAAATTTTTAGCTTTTTTAGATGATGATGATATATGGCTACCTAATAAATTAGAAATCCAAATTAAAAAAATGATTGAAAATAATTATATTTTTTCATCAACTGAAGGCTTTTTTGGTAATGGAGTATATGATATCAATAAAAACTATCCCCTTTATAACCAAGAGCATTTTTTTAAAATTTTAAAAAAGAAATATAAAAAAACAAACTATCTTAAATCTGGACAATTTCCTGAAGTTTGGGATTATAATTTTTTAAATATACACAACTGTATTATTAAATCTAGCGTAATAGTAGAAAAAGCAATTTTCGATCAAATAGGTGGAATAAGAGGCCTTCCTAAAAATGCTGATTATGATTGTTGGTTAAGTTTACTTAACAGTACAAACCTTCTTTATGTTGACACTCCTCTGTTTTATTATGATGGAGCTCATGGTTCTGGAAAAAACTACTCCTAATTATTTGAAACTAAACTAACTATTTTGTTTTTAAGTTCGGGTAAATCTTGATAGCTTATAATCATTTCATTATTAAAGGTACCTTGAGATAATATATAATCTTTTTCATTATTTTTTATAGCAAAGTAATCAATATATTCTTTTTTGTTTTCAAAAATAGTAAGCCCTCTTGTTGGGCTACTAAAATAATCTTTATCAACCATAAGAATTACTTCATTTTGGTTTAATATTTTCTTGGGAATCTTATTTATATCTTCTATGTCTAAAATCCAAACTATGTTTGAAGCTTTTATAGTATTTGTTGAAATTTCAAAATTTTCTTTTAACCATTCTTCTTTAAGATTTTTTCTTTTTTTATTTTTGTATGAATCACTTAAGTATATTTTTATTCCAGGATTTTGATTGACCCTCAAGCCAAAGAGTTTTTTATTTTTTGGTATTGCTTTAATGTTTTTTTCTTTATATTTCAATATAGAAAAGATTGACTGATCTTGTCGATGGTTACCTCTATCACTACCTGGTGGTGCAATGCATTCTTTTTTTGTTGAATATTTTTTCCAGTCTTCAGCAATTTTTCTAGCATAATGATTACTCCAATCAAATCCTATAATTCCCCCTGTTAGGTTCCTTTTATTTTGAATACTTTTTGAAACTTGTAAATATTTTAAAGTCTCAATATGAGTCCACTCTTTAATTGTCCCGTTGCTAATAGGTGAGAAAATTCCATATGCTGTTAGTACTATCCTTAATAAAGTTAATTTTTTAGTAATTAGATTCCCCGTATCAAACCAAAGTATTTGATTTTTTGATTCTGTTAATTCCTTATGAATAATTATGCTTTTCCATGCATAATGACCTAACTTTTTATATTCATCTCTCTTCCCAATAAAGACAGGATAATTTGAAAAGTTAAATTCTTTGTATTTAATATCTTTAAATTCGCTTAATAATTTAGATTTTTGCTCTCTTTCTAGGCCTATATCATAAATAATAATTTGAATGTCTTCTTCATATTTCTTAAGATTCCGAATTAGTTGACATAAACTTTCAAAAAATATATTGTCACTTGCAGTAACTATTTGCATTTCTTTCTTATAAAGTTTTTTATACTTAATTAAATTATTAAAAACGGCAAAAGATATTAGCAAAAAATCCAGAAATAAATAAGGAATATTTTTAATGCTTAAAATTAATCTTTTAATCTTGTCAGAGTTGAGAATTCTATCAATCATAAGTTATCCATTTCCATTTTTCTGACAAGTACATATTGTTTTTTCTTTTATGGTGATAGTAAAGCTTTGCATTCGTTTCAACTCTTTCAACCAAATGAAGGAAGCTTCCATTAATACAATGAATTTCGGAAGCATTTCTAATTAAATCTTTATACAAGAAAATATTACTGAATAAATCTGATTCTTTATTTATATATATTATATCTTCTTTACTTTCAATATTAAGTTTGTAATTCTCATATGAAGATTCATCATGAACTAAGATATAGTCTTTCGATTTTATTTCAAAATAATCAAAAAGATGAATCTTTAATTTTTCACTTTTTTTAATATCTTCTGGTAGGTTAAAGTGCTTATAAGTATATTCATAAGGAAGTCCCAATTGTTTATAAAAATAAGTATTAAAGTTGTTCTTTTTTATCTTTTCAAACCCAACTCTTAAAATTTCTAAATTATTTTTACTTGCATATGTCTCTATGTCTTGTTCTCTACTTTCATTATTAACTGCAAAGAGAGAGACGTTTTTATTCCCCAAGTACAAAAAAGACAACATCTCTAAATAATGATTTTTTACAGGTAGATAGCAATGAATTTTTTTTTCTTTACTTAAGTAATTAACAATACCATTACAAATTATATTATCACCTAACCCAAGATGATGATGAACGAGTGTCCTGTTGTCTTGAATTTTATTTATTTTGTAAATTGTATTTTTATTTTTTTTCATCTAAACCAATCGTAGTTTGAAAAAAGTTAACATTTATTTCTTTAAAAATAACTTTTTAATTCTTCTTATGTAATATTTAAATTTTTTTATTTTACTTAGAATTTTTGACTGACTTTTATGAGTAAATAAAAATAAAAAGGTACTAAATTTTGTTTCATTTAAATAAATAGGATTTTTTTCAGTGATTTCTTTTTTTTTCATTTCACCGATCCATGTATCTATATTCAATTTATTTTTATTTATCTTTTCTTTGTCAATATTTGCTGAAAAATTATTCAACAACTCTAAATTAATATCGCTATATGACTCAACAAATAATATTGGTAGCTCAGCAGATGTTGAAAAAGTATGATGTTTTTTGGTAACAGGTATGTTCCCACTATAAAGAGTTTCCCATATTCTGTGAGTATCAACTCCGTTCCCCCAAGGGCATAATACAAATTTGTATTTTGATAATCTTTGCTTGTAATCAGATAATTCTAAATTAGGTTCCTCAACTAATGCCCAATCTTTATTTGAAAAATAATCATAAAGACTCTCTCGCTCTTTGAAATTTGTGTTTTTTACAAAGTTAACATACATCATATTTTCATAAAGTATTTCAGAAGTATTACTTTTAAAATCATTTACTAGTAAATTTTTAGGTGAATATTTATTAGCTATTCCATATGGAATAGGAATTAAATCATGAGCATCATAATCAGCATTGATTGCATACCATTCACTTATACAAGGAGGCTTTTGACGATAATAATATTCTGTAATCATTGTGTCTGTTTGGTTTGTGATTAATTTAATATTATTTAAGCCCGTTGTTTTTTTTAAGATTTTAAATAAGTTTATTAAAGTATCTGTATTACAGAAAATTATATTATTTTCATTAATTTCAAATTTAGTGAGTTTGTAAAAAACATATTTTAAATTACGTTCTATTTCAATACAGTCTTTAATGTCTAATTCTTCAAATTGTTCAACCGTAACAATCTCACTAAATACAACATCTGAGTTTCTTGCAAAATTAAAACTATTAATAATTTGTTCTGATTGAATCATTTTTCTATTGGGTTTTTCAAGCTCTTGATACTCAAATAAATAAAAGAAAAAGGATGCCGAAGATTCTTTATTTGTAGATTGATTATCCCTTTTAGAAGTTGAGTTAAGGCGCTGACCCTCCAAGTGTTTACTATGTAGTATTTAATTCCATAAAACTCAAAATAAGCATCATGATAATATACTGATTTCTTATTAAATGCTCCTCTTATAGTCCATGGTTTAAAGCTGCCTGTGTAATGCAAAAATATAATTTCTTGTTCTTCTTTTATATTTAAAGAGATATTGTTATTATCAGGTGCAAGATTCATATTAAAATTTAAATAAGGATTAAGTTCTTCAAATCTGTCATCAATCACAGAATTTAAAACATCTTGGTCCCAGTAAAGTAGCTTATCGTGTTCTAAAATCATTTTAGTTTCAAGTTTTTCTGACATATTTGCTTTTTTCCATTCTTGAAGTTTTATTAACTTTACTCCGGCATTGAAATATCTAGAGCCTTGTAATCCTAGTCTTTCCCAGTGTGGTTCTTTTGGTTTTTCTCTTGTTACTTCTGTCTTTGCTGACATAAAATTTTTTGAATTCTTAAGATTCAATAAATCTTTTTTGAGTGCGGGAATTGGATCTTTCAAACACAACAAATCAGCATCGACATAAAATATATACTCAAGGCTTTCAGGTAAATAATTGTCTATATATATTCGGTAATATGTGGCTTCACTGATATGTCCATGTAAAATGTTTGGAAATTTACTTAAATCTTCTTTGAATTTATATATATTTAATTCATTTAATTTATCATATGTAGTGATATTTTCTTTAATATCTTCTAAGGTCGTCGGATCATCATGAATTATAAATATGTTTACTTTTTCAGATACATTTTTTAAAAGTGTATGCAAATAAAGATGAGCTACCTTGTTATAGTTTTCATCAAAACATAACAAAAAATTTATCATATAACAATTACTTTAATTGACTTAAAATCCATTCTGTTATGGTTTTATAATTTTATAATCTTTATTGCCCTGAAAACTGTAAATCATGCTTAATGCCCATAATAGTAAAGTTGTGCCATGAATATCTGGCTCATTTTGCCCTTCAGTTATCTTTAAGCCATAATAAAAGTCTTGGCTTTTGTCTCTGTAGTATGAGAATGATTTATGTTTACTGTCAAAATGTTGGGAAATAATTGTTTTTACATTATTAAAGTAGCTATTTATTTCGTCTTTTTTATAATCAGATTGATTGAAACATTTAAAAAGAACATAAACCGTGTCGACAATATCACAACCTTCAGGGCTAGGGTCACTATTTAAACAAAAATCAATTAGTTTTTCTGGATAATGAATTGGCTTATTTATCCAGTCGAGTCCTGTAATGACCTTCATTGCACCATTTATAAGCTCTCTATCTTTAATTGTTTCGTTTATATGATAAAAACCACTCTTTTCATTAACTACATTATCTAAATAAGAATAAAGATATTTTATATTCTTGTCTCTTTCTCGTTCTTCGAGTTGAGTAGCAGAGAATACACATAGAGCTGAGAACTGCGCTCCTGCTGTCCAGGGAGTGTCCCAATTTAAATCATCCAAAAAAGTGTTTATCTCAACTTCTGTCCGTGGAAATTCTAAATATTTTTTATTATTTACATAACCTACTTCATTCAGAGTAGCTATTGCCTGTTTGCTTTCTGCCCTGATAGTTTCTAAATATTTCTGCCTATTGGTTGGTCTTTTTTTATTGCTAACAACATTAAGAAGATTTTTTAAAATGTTTTTAATCGCTAATTTACTATTTAAAGAATTATAAAAATTTTCTACTTCCTTATCAACAAACGAACCTTCAGGTAGATGGTTAATATTTTTTTGAAATGAGTTAATATACTCGACCCAACTATCTTTCTCTTTTTTATCTAAATTGTCCCACAAACCTAACATATGGAAACACTTCAGAGCATAACAGCTAAATCCTAAGCCAAGATTCCTTCCGTGTTTGGTATTCCCAAGCATTACTGGGTTAAAGATATAAAAATTTTCATTATCTTGGAGATTTATGAGAAATTTTTCAATATTTACTTTTAAATTAATTTCCCAATTTTCTTCCATACAAGGATTATATTTCATATCAAATCTTTTTTTTTCTAATATTAATTTACTAATTTTCTTAGAATGGAATTTATAGAGGTGTGATATTAAAGTACTTGTATTTGGGAGTGGTGGACTAGTAGGCTCTTCTCTCATTAGAAAATTAAATAACTCAAATAATTTTAC
>CENF01036336.1_pt1 | contig 12444 bp, 9 predicted proteins | sample 361291 | NCBI WGS metagenome assembly CENF01 (sample SAMEA2619399, study PRJEB7988) | marine metagenome | isolation source: saline water (ENVO:00002010), including | reverse complement strand
CCTAGCTCATCATTATTTTCCTGTGCATAACCAAAATTGAATTGAAAGTTAAGCTCAACCAATGGAACACCAGTTCGTTGTGCTAACACAACTTTTGCGCCATTGGATAAACTTGCTGTTTGTAGGGCTGGAAACTTAAAAGAAACTTTTTCAGTTGGGTAAGGCACACCTTTAGATCTATCTATGCCGGCAACATTAACCCCATGTTTCTCATTTGGCAAAATAGTAAGAACATATGGCGTATCATCTATCCATTTAGCAAATGTTGCTTTCATTTTTGCTGGGGTTACTTCATCTAGGTATTTTGCATTATCTTTGTAGCAGCCAGGATTACCTGTGTAGGTTTGACAGGTAGCAAGTAAATCAGACTTACCACCAAAACCCCCAATACGTTGAATTCCTCTAATAAATCCGGCCAAGGCCTTTGTTTTTTCTGCTTTAAGTAATTTTGCATTTGGACCTTTCTTAATAAATGAGCTCATAACCTCATCCATTGCGTCTTCAACAGCCGCAGGATCTTCTCCAGCAACAACATCTACAACTAGAAAAAACATTCCTGCAATTTCTCTGTCGTAATAAAATGCTGATACATCTGTTGCAATTTGTTTGTCATACACCAACTCTTTGTATAGAGGAGAGTTTTTCCCTCCCACCAAAACGCTCGATGCGAGATCAAAATGTGCAGCAGCCTCTGTGTCTCTAGGCGGAACGTTCCAAGCTTTATAAATTCTTGCTTGGGGTACATTATCGAACATCACATCTCTTTTTTCTTCGTTTCTTTTTGCTATCCATATATCTGGCTTAACAAGAGGTGGTCCTGCAGGAATATCGCCAAAGAACTTGCTTACCTTTTCCTTCGCTGTTTCTAGATCAATATCTCCAGCCAAAGCCAAAACAGCATTATTAGGGCCATAGTATGTTTTAAACCATTCTTGAACATCTTCTAATGAAGCAGCATCTAAGTCCTCCATAGATCCTATGACAGACCAAGAGTAGGGATGTCCTTCAGGGAATGCAGCTTCAGAAATTCTTGTAAAAGCTTTTCCATAAGGCTGATTTTCTCCTTGACGTTTTTCATTTTGAACAACGCCTCTTTGTTCATCTAGTTTTTCTTGATCTACTACACCCAATAAATGACCCATACGATCAGACTCCATCCACAAAGCTAGATCTAGAGCGTTAGTTGGCACATTTTGAAAATAATTCGTTCTATCAGAGTTAGTAGTGCCGTTTTGATCTGTGGAACCAATTTTTTCAAAAGGTTCAAAATATTCATTATTATAATTTTCAGTTCCATTGAACATTAAGTGCTCAAACAAATGAGCAAAACCAGTTTTTCCAACTTTTTCATTTTTTGAGCCAACGTGATACCAGACATTAACAGCAACCATAGGAACCTTTTTATCCTCGTGTACTACTACAGTTAACCCATTATCAAGTTTAAAGGACTCGTAATTAATTTCAGGGAGATCCTCAAGCAAAGAAGCTTGTATTGAAAGAATAACTATAAAATTTAGTGTTAAAGCATTAAAAAAGGTTTTCATCGATCTGTATTCCATTGAGTTGAAAATATATTTTATACTTTAGTTATCTGAATATACACATGGCTATGAAAATTAGTACAAATCATTCTTTATTACTTCTTTTTGGAATTTCTATTTTTATAACTAGTTGTTCAGATTCATTAAGCGATACAACTGATGGCAGACTAAGATATTGGATTTCAACCCTTTCCTCTGATGAATTTGAGGGAAGAGCTCCCGGTACCGAGGGCGGCAAACTAACTAAAAACTTTATTTCAAAAACATTTCAAGATCTAAATTTAGATCCTGTGAATGGAAGTTACTTTTTAGATGTGCCTGCTTCTGAAATAACTCTAAAAGATAGTTCTTATTTAACCCTCTCTTTTCGTGGCAATGATCGAAAAATGATTACAGGTGAAGAGGTGGTTTTTTGGACAAAACAGGCAAGAGAATACAGAAAAATTAGAGACAGTGAGGTTGTATTTGTTGGTTATGGAATTGTTGCCCCTGAATACAATTGGAATGATTATGACGGAATAGATGTCAAAGGTAAAACAGTTGTAATTTTAATTAATGATCCAGGATTTGCTACAGGCAAACTAAGACTTTTTAATGGTAAATCAATGACTTATTACGGAAGATGGACTTATAAATTTGAAGAAGCCGCTCGTCAAGGTGCTGTAGCTGCAATAGTTATTCATGAAGAAGAGCCTGCTGCTTACCCTTGGTCTGTAGTTGAGAATAGTTGGCAAGGTCCTCAATTGGATTTACAGAGAGATGATTTAGGTGCAGACAGAGTAATCTTAGAGGGTTGGATAAAAGACAGCACTTTAAATGACGTGCTTAATTTTACTGGGTTTAACTATGATTCACTAAAGGAAATAGCACTTGAGAAAACCTTTTCTGCTTTTCCATTAAGAGGTTTAACGCTGAGTTCAGAAATTCATAATAAGGTGAGATATCTTCAATCTCATAATATTGCTGCAGTCAAAGAGGGATTAACCCAGCCTGATGAATATATTTTATTTATGGCGCATTGGGATCATTTAGGTTTTATGAACGGGGCTCAAATAGGCGAAGACAAAATTGCAAATGGAGCTGTTGATAATGCGACGGGTGTAGCAGCTGTGTTAGAGCTCGCAAAAAGGTTTTCAGAAATTGAGACTGAGAGATCTATAATGTTTTTAGCGGTTACTTTAGAAGAATCTGGTCTATTGGGTTCTGAGTATTTTGCAAAATATCCACCCATTGATTTATCTAATATAGTTGCTGGTTTTAATTATGACGCTATTTTGCCAACTGGTTTAACAAATGACATGGTAGTTGTTGGTTATGGAGCTTCTGAGCTTGAGGACCTTCTGGAGGAAGAATTAAGTAAATCTGGAAGATATATTAATCCTGATCCAAATCCTGATAAGGGATATTTTTATAGATCGGATCATATAAGTTTTGCAAAAAGGGGTGTTCCTGTGCTCTATGCCGATGGCGGATTTGATCTTGTTGAAGGTGGAAAAGAGGCTGGTTTTATAATTGAGGAACAATATCGTCTCGATGCTTACCATGGTGTTGGTGATGAATATGATGAGTCATGGAATTTAGATGGCTTGAATCAATCTATTGATGTGATATTTAATATTAGTAATGAACTAGCAAATAGCTCACAATGGCCTAATTGGTATGATGGTAATGAATTTAAATCAATTAGAGATATATCTAGATCTGGTAAATGAGAGATATTAATGCATAAAGATGTAATTGTAGTTGGAGCTGGTATTTCTGGAATTGCTGCCGGCTATAATCTTCAAAAAAGCTGTCCAAATAAATCTTTTGCCATTTTAGAAGGAAGAGATTCACTTGGAGGAACATGGGATTTATTTAAATACCCTGGCATTCGATCTGACTCTGATATGCATACCCTTGGCTTTCGTTTTAAACCTTGGATACATAAGAAATCAATTGCAGATGGCCCCTCTATCTTAGATTATCTTAATGAAACAGTTGATGAATATGACTTGAGAAAAAAGATAATTTTTAATCAAAAAGTTATTTCATCTAATTGGGTTTCTGAAAAATCATTATGGGAATTAAGAATTGAAAGTAATGGTCAACAATTGTCGATGACCTGTAACTTTTTATTTCTTTGCGGTGGTTATTATAGTTATGACAAACCCTTCATGCCACAATTCCCTAATCAAGATGAATTTGATGGTAGGCTCATTCATCCTCAGTTTTGGGATGAAGCTATGGACTACACAAATAAAAAAGTCATAGTTATTGGAAGCGGTGCAACTGCAGTAACTATAGTTCCTGCTATAGCTGAGAAGGCTAAGCATGTAACTATGTTACAAAGATCTCCTAGTTATGTCGTTTCAGCTCCCAGCGAGGACTCATGGAATAAAGCATTAAATAAAATTCTTCCTACTCGTTTAACCTATTTCTTAATTAGATGGAAAAATGTATTGAGAACTAGTCTAGGTTTTTATTTATCTAGAAAATATCCTGCAAAGGTCAAAGAAAGACTGATCAATCTAGTTCGCGAAGAGCTTGGTAATAATTTTGATGTTGAAAAACACTTTACGCCAAGATATAACCCTTGGGATCAACGCATGTGTCTTGTTCCAGATAGTGATCTGTTCAATGCTATTAAACTTGGACAAGCAACTGTAGTTACTGATCACATAGATCGATTTACAAAGGATGGAATTCGAATTAAGTCTGGAGATGTTATAGATGCAGACATTATTGTTTCAGCAACAGGAATAGAAATAAATGCTTTAAATGATATAGAAGTATCTGTTGATCAGGTCAAAGTCGAACCCCACAACAAACTTTCATATAAAGGAATGATGTTAAGTGGAGTTCCAAATCTTGCTTTTTCTTTCGGTTATGTAAATGCTTCTTGGACTCTTAGAGCAGATCTCACATGCGAATATGTTTGTAGACTTATAAATCAAATGGATAAGCAGGGAGTAACAACGTGTGTTCCTAAAGAAGATCCCAATGCAGTTGTAGATGACGAATATATTGATTTTACTTCTGGGTATGTTCAAAGAGCTCTAGATAGATTACCTAAGCAGGGGAAGAAGTCGCCTTGGCGTCAATATCAAAATTACTTAAAAGATATATTTTTGGTTCGATTGTTTTCAATCAAGGACTCAACTCTAAAGTTTTATAACCCTAAATAAAATTGGCGCACCCGGAGAGATTCGAACTCCCGACCCCTTGGTTCGTAGCCAAGTACTCTATCCAGCTGAGCTACGGGCGCACGTGAGCATTATACGTTAGAAATATTTTTTTATATCCTCTAGTTTCTTTACCGACCCTTAAAAAAACTTTATATTAAAGTTATAAAAAAAACACATTTAGCTCTCAAGTGAATTTTGAAACAATCATATTAATTCTTCAAACTGTCGGACCATTTACCGTTCTTGTGACAGTTTATTTTTTGGTTACAGAACTAAGAGAACAAAATAGAGTTGCTCGTGCAAATGCTAGGCAAAATATTGCTGATTCCCATCAAAAAGTTGCTCTTGCTGGCATGAAGCCAATCCTTGTTGATACAAAAATAAAACTCAGGAATAACGAGGAACTGACCAAAGAAGAGAATGCTGTATATCTCACTTATTTTAGTGTTATGTTGAGAGCGAGAGAAAATCAATTTTATCAATTTAAAATTGGCATGCTTGATGAGGACGAGTGGAATGCTATGTTGATATCATTTAAGACTCTTTTTAAGGAACCAAAACATCTTGAAATATGGGAATTTATAAAAATTACATTTGCGGAAGATTTTGTAGAACTTGTAGATGAGCAGATTAAACAAAGCAAACTATACGGTTAAATTAAGATGGAAACTGACCAAGAGCTAAATTATTTAACTAAATCTCTCCAGCATCATCCAAGCCCATATATTATCTATGAGTTGGATGGTTCTATTGCCTGGGCAAATATTGCAGCTAAGTATATTTTTAATTTAGATACTTTAGAGGAGCTTTCTGTAATAAAAATTGATGAAAAAATTACAAATAATTTTGGTGACTTGAATTCAATTGCACTTTATTACGACACACCAATTGAGATCTCCCTCAGAAATATTAATTTTTTCATGCGAACAAGGGTTCATATGATTCCAGTTGATATCTCTAGTGGAATTATGCTGATCGAGCTTTTGTGTTCCTCTAGATCGGGTCTCGATGCATTAAAGAAAACCATTGATTGTATAGAACATAAAAGAATTGAGTTGGCCTACCAAAAACAAGTTAATCTTGAAACCAATGAAGTTACAGGTGTTGAGGCGCTTTTAAGGCTGCAAGATGGAGAGGGCGGGTATTTACCAAATGATCAAATTATCCCTCAAATCGAAGGTGAAAGTTTATTTTCTTTGGTTGTTTTAGAGTCATTAGTGCAACTAGAAAAATTTTTTGCAATCAAAGATGAGATTGGATTCAAAGATGCAACTCTTTACCTTAATGTTTCAGCACATACGATTATGCACCCAGAATTTTGTTCAATATTTACTGATTTTGTTGAAAAGCAAAAACTTAGCCAAAATCAATTCGGTCTTGAGGTTACAGAGACTGCAGAGCTTGCTGATATTAATGTTGCTTCTGAATCCTTGAAAACACTTAAATCTAAAGGCATAAAGATTGCTCTAGATGATTTTGGCGCTGGTTATGCATCTTTGAAGTATGTCAGGGATTTACCCATAGATGTTGTTAAATTAGATAAACATTTTACGTTTAATGTTTCAGACCCATCCACAGCTAGACTGATCAGTTTTGTTTCAGAGGTTTGTAAAGATCTTGAATTAGAGATGATTGGAGAGGGTATTGAGACCGAGGAAGATAAGAGCATGATGCTGAATCTTGGTTGCAAGATTGGCCAAGGATATTTAATGCATCGACCAGATTTTCTAGATTCATTTAAAAATTAATTAGACTTAAATTATGGACAAACTTACTCCTAAAGAAACTTCAAAAGGCGCAGAAGAAATTGTTCTTACTCAAATCAAACAGGATTTTATAACACCAGCTAATGCAATATTTGATTACGTTGATATGGTTGAAAAAGTTCTTGATGATGCCAGCCTTGAGTCTGGTGATGAAATAGATCAAATCAAATCATCATGCTCTAAATTAATTGAGCAATATGAAGAAGCATTTGTTCAAAATACAGGGGCAAATGCAGATTCATCCAAAAAGTCACCTGAAGAATACTCAGAACTTCGTCATAATTTAAGAACCCCATTGAATGCAATCATTGGATACAGTGAAATTCTAATGGAGGATTATGAGGATGATCTTGAAGAATCGACCATAGAAGATTTTCAACAAATTATTAATCTTGCTAGAGAAACCGAGACAGCGATAGAAAATTTTGTTGATTACATTAGGGGAGAGACAATTGATCCGAAGAACGATAATTCTTCAAATCAACTTGAATCAGCTGAAGCTCTTTTTAAATCATTAGGTGATATTGAGTATTCAATCACTTTGGATGATGACATCAAAGAATCAGATATTTTAATTGTTGATGACAATGTAACTAATTGTGAAGTTCTGCAAAGAAGGCTATCCATGCAGGGTCTTTCCTGCAGAACCGCATATGATGGAAATACTGCTATTACTGAAGTTTTTAAGAAAACACCTGATTTGATTTTACTTGATGTAATTTTGCCAGATATAAATGGACTAGAGTTATTAAAGACATTTAGAAAAGAACATAGCTCAGAATCTTTACCTGTGATCATGGTTTCAGCATTTAATGATGTAGATAGCATTTCTAAATGTATTCAGCTAGGAGCTCAAGACTATCTTCCAAAACCAATTAATGGAACTATATTGCTCGCTAAAGTAGTAGCCGCCTTGGAAAGAAAGTTTTGGCGTGAGCGCGAAAAAGAGTTAGTAGATAAATTGCATATTCAAGCTACCACTGATCAGCTTACGGGGATTTATAACCGTAGGGTAATTTTTGAGGCCCTAGATGATGCCATGGATAACTCAAAGCAATCAAAAGATCGGCAATTTGCGACAATAATGTTCGATATTGATTTCTTCAAACAAGTCAATGATAACTATGGCCATGCTGGAGGAGATGCCGTATTAAAATCTTTTGCGCAATTATTACAAGCAGAGATTTCTTCGCCGAATATAGTTGGTAGAATAGGAGGAGAAGAGTTTTTGGCAATTCTTTACCTTGATCATGATCAAGCAAAGGAGTTCTGTACAAAATTAATTAAAAAGATTAATAATAATGTTGTACATTTCGAAGGTACAGATATTAAAGTAAGTTCAAGTGGCGGCGTTGCATTTTCAACAGAAACTGAAACTTCTGCTGATTTAACAAACAAAGCTGATGAAAGGCTCTATGAAGCTAAAAAAGATGGTAGGAATAGATTTAAATTAATTGATAGTGAGTTAGTAGGAGACTAATACAATGGCAAAATTACTATACGTTGAAGATAATGAAATGAATCGAGACATGTTATCTCGAAGACTGTCACGAAGAGGATACGAAATTATTATGGCTTTTGATGGTCAAGCAGGCTTGGATATGATGAGGAGTGAGGCTCCAGATCTTGTTCTCATGGATATGGGTTTGCCAGTTTTAGATGGCTGGGAAGCAACAATTCAAGCTAAGGCTGATGAATCTATTAGTTCAATTCCAATTATTGCATTAACTGCGCATGCTTTAGAGTCGGATAAGCAAAAAGCATTAGAGTGTGGAGCAGATGATTTTGATACTAAGCCTGTAGATTTTAAAAGATTATTAGGCAAAATTGAGGCATTTGTAGGATCCTAATTTTTAATTATCCCTTGGATCATTTGTGAAAGTTTATCCATAGATACATCATCTTTTTTAACAAGCCCAATAACTCTTTCTTTCAAAAGATCTTCTTGCACATCGGTTAAATCTTTTCCTGAAAAAACAAGAACTGGCGCTCTTTTTTCATCAGGCACGTCTTTAATGTAGTTATCCAAGAATTCAAATCCATCCATCCTAGGCATTTCTAAATCTAAAATTATTAATGCAGGCTCATCTTTGGTTCTTTCAAGGCCTTCTTTGCCGTCTCTGGCATCTATTGGCCTATATCCTGCATCTTTTAATAATCTAGATAAAAGCTCTCTTACATCTTTGTCATCGTCGATAACCAGAACCTTTTGATTTTTAGTATCAGCACCCAGAATTCTTTTTAATGTATTTATAAAATGAGTTCTATCTATTGGCTTTGTGAGATAATCATTTGCTCCGAGAGATGAAGCAAGATTTGATTGATTTAGCTGGCTGATCATAATTACAGGAATATCTTTCAATTCTTGATCTGTTTTACATTCTTTTAACAACGACCAACCATCTCGACCCGGCATTAATACATCAAGCAGAATTAACTTCGGTTTAACCTCCCTGATTAATTCCATTCCTTTTTCACTGTTCGTAGCCCCTAATAGAGTTAGATTGAGCTTGGAGATTGTTCTTTTAATTAGATCATGCATTGCTACATCATCATCCACTAATACTACAAGATTATCTTGATCATCAAGATTTATGACACTACTTTCTACCTCATCCTCGTTGTATTCAGGGCACTCCCTTGGGACTGACATTGTAAATACAGAGCCGACACCTTCTTCACTTGTTACAACAACATCTCCACCCATCATCTCTGCAAATTTCTTTGAAATTGGAAGTCCTAAGCCAGTTCCTCCATAGTTAGCTGAAGTTGATCTTTCAGCTTGAGTATATTCCTCAAAGACTTTAGCTACTCCCTCTGGACTCATTCCCGCACCAGTATCTATAACAGCAAAGTCAATGAATTCAACATCACCATTCATTCTAGACTTTACATCAAGGGTAACCGTTCCGTTTTTAGTAAATTTAAAACCATTGCTTAAAAAGTTTGTGAGACATTGTCTTAGCTTGGTTTCATCCTGAGACATAGACCCCATTGCTCCATCCAGATTAATAATGAAGCCATTATCATTTTTTGCTGCTAAAGGCTCAGAAACATCTTTTATTGTTTGAACCATATTTTCAATTTCAAAACTTGTAACAAACAGTTCCATTTTTCCAGCTTCAATTTTTGAAAGGTCCAGAATATTGTTAATTAATGATAAAAGGTGGGTCCCAGAGGATGTAATTTTTTTAAGATCAGGGAGTAGGTCATCATACCCAAGATCTTCACAATCCTCATATAGCATCTCTCCATAACCAAGAATTGCATTTAGTGGAGTTCGTAATTCATGACTCATATTTGCAAAAAACTTTGTTTTTTGATCGCTAGCATCTCTAGCTTCGTCTCTTGCAGTTTCCATTTCGCTGGTTCTGGCATCTATCAAACCATTTACTTCATCAGACATCCTCGAAAAAGCAACCAACATTAATTCTACAGAAGCTTCTTCGCTAGAATTTCTGTCAGCATTATCAGCAAGTTCATTCATTTTTTTAATGTCATTAAGAATTAATGTTCTAGCACTTCCATCAAGTTGATCTGCTAGCGCAGTCATTTTTTCAATGATTACCTCATCTCTCTCATGTCTTCTTTTCGCCTGCTCTTCCCTGATCGTTTCCATTTCAATCAGATGGGATTTATATGAACCAAGTGCAGCAGAGAGCTGCCCAACTTCATCAGTTTCTGATGCAAGCATTCCCTTTCTTGCAGGCATTTCCTGAGTATGATCACCTTTGGTAAGCCCCTCAAGAACTTCAATAGCTTTTGTAATTCCACCAAAAGTCCTTGTGGTAATAAATGCTATTAAAGAAATAATAAGTATCACAAATGAAATTGCTGCTATGTATGTTAAATTCAACACGTTAGCAGCTCTTAATATATTTTCTCTTTCATCCTTAAATATAAATAATTGAGCTTCATCAGCTGATAAAAATGTACTTAAGGGTAGGAGAGTGACAGATGTGCCAAGGTCTGTATCTTTTTCAGAGTATCGAGAACCGTTCTCAATCTTAAAGGCAGCAGCTTTAGCTGTTAATTTATTAAAGTTTTCAATATCAAATAAGTTATCCTCCGTATCACCAAATTGTTGATAGTAATCGTTAAGCGATATTAAGCCAGAGTCAGTGCTAATGGCTGTTCTAACTTCAAATTCATCTTCGAAGACTTCAAGACCCTTTCTAATGTCTACACCTAAAGCCATCACAGCTAGAGTTTGGCCTTCAACTTTTATTGGGAAACTTAACGCCTGGTTTAAAGTAGAGGCTTGCTCTTCATTTTTATCACTGATCTTTACAATGGATTGCCTGGGCCTTGAAGACGCATCTTTTAAAAATGAATCTAAATAACTAAAGAAATCAGGTCTTGCTGCAGGGGAGCATGGATCTACACCTAATAAATCCAAGGCACTTCCACAATAGATCCTTTCACCAGAAGGAAAATAAGCCATAACATAGCTTAAATTTCCGTAATCAAGCTCTTCTTCAAAAAATAGTTCTATTAAATATTGAGCATCACCAATTCTATCAGCGCTTATAGTATCTAATAGAGGGTTTGTATAAATATTGCTTGATCTAACCTCATCTAAAAATATCTCTGAATCAGGATCCCAGAAAGACGCATTCTCTCCAGTTACTGGAAGCCACTTTGACATGACATCAAATGATTTATTGTAGGTTTGATACCAAGCAGCTTCGTAAAGAGTTAGTAGAGATTCATTAGATGAATCTTCTTGAATATTTTCCCTGTATCCAAAAGAAGAAATAAATATAACAGCAACAAGGACATTACCAATGACCCCAAATAGAAGTAACTGGAGTCTAATAGGCATAAATATCCTTCGGCTATATTTATCTAAAAGTTAATTGCCAAGTCTGAAAGTTAGGTCAATTTGAACATTATTAACCTTTACTGAAGTCCCATTGTAGGTAGGCGGTTCATATAAGAATTTCCTTACAGCTTTTATTGCTGCTCTATCAAACACTCCAGTTGGACTGCTTTCCACCACATATGGATCTAGTACTGAGCCATCGGTATCAACATCGAACTCTAATCTTACAGAACCCTCAACGCCCATTCTTATGGCTCTTCTTGGGTACTCAGCCGGAGGACTTGAAATTCTAGTTACTTCAATTTCAGTGCCTTCTTCTCCAACGTACCCCTTATCACCAGCAAATACAGGTGATGCAAGCAAAAATGTAAAAATAAAAATCGTAAGTGAGTTTAATAATTTCATATTCATTAATTTTGTTCAGTTATACAGGTATTTGTAAAACATAATAATTGTACCTTTATAATACCAAGAAATCTGTTTGGGTGTTAATATCTTTTACAATATCACCACTAAAACACTATTCTATAGCTACAAGCATGAAAAAAGTTAAAGATCATCTAAGTGAACAAAAGTACTGGGATATTTTTACGATCCCAGAAGATTCTAATTTATTTGACGCAGCTGGATTAATGAATAAGAACAAAATTGGAGCTTTGATGGTCAGTAAAAGTAATTCAGGCGAGCATCTTTCAAAATCTTCTGTTGTTGGTATTTTAACTGAGCGAGATCTTGTTTACGCACTATCAGGAGGTTCTAAAAAGCTAGAATCTAAAACTGTTAAGGATGTAATGACTAGGAAATTAATTTTTACTTGTCCAGATACTTCCAACTCGGAGGCTAAAAAACTGATGCTGAAAAATCAAATCAGACATTTACCTGTATTCTCTGGAGAGCATCTCGTGGGTATTATTTCAATGAGAGACGTTTTTAAAACTTAAATCTCAAAAAAATATGAACTTATTCCAGCGGTTATCATATACCGCATTAAACTTTCCAACCTCTGCGGCTGGGATGCCAATGTTTATCTTTATTTTGCCATTTTATGCAGGAGATTTAGGTCTTGGTTTATCGCTTGTTGGTATTATTTTTTTCTTGGGCAGGTTTGCAGATGTATTGACTGATCCTGTTATGGGGGTCTTGAT
>CENF01220164.1_pt1 | contig 12464 bp, 12 predicted proteins | sample 361291 | NCBI WGS metagenome assembly CENF01 (sample SAMEA2619399, study PRJEB7988) | marine metagenome | isolation source: saline water (ENVO:00002010), including | reverse complement strand
GAGCTTGCTGAATATAAAGAATTAAACCCTGGTGCAAAAGTAGCACCATTCGCGGTAAATCAAATTTGTCATGGATCAAATGATAGGCTTATGCAAGATATGGAGACATGTGTGAAACATAAAGTACCGATTATTATTACATCACTACGACCTCCATCAGAAATAGTTGAAGCTGCTCATAGTTATGGAGGGCTAGTTTATCATGATGTTATTAGTGTAAGACATGCCCAAAAAGCTGCAGAACAAGGTGTGGATGGGTTAATTTTAGTTTGTGCAGGAGCAGGTGGCCATGCTGGTACATTATCTCCTTTTGCTCTTTTAAGAGAAGTTAAAGAATGGTTTGATGGCACCATAATTCTATCTGGTTCAATTGGTGATGGTCATGCTGTTGCATCTGCAGTTGCACTAGGTGCAGATTTTGCCTATATGGGGACGAGGTTTATAGCAACTCAAGAAGCGAATGCTGAGCCAGAGTACAAAAAGATGCTTGAAGAAAGTGCTGCATCAGATATTGTTTATTCTTCGTTATTTACAGGCGTGTTAGGTAATTATTTAAAACCTTCAATAACAAATGCTGGCCTTGATCCTGACAACCTTCCTGATGCTGATAAATCATCAATGAATTTTGGCTCAGGCGGTAATACTGATTCTAAAGCCTGGAAAGATATTTGGGGATCTGGTCAGGGAATTGGATTAATTGAGGACTCTCCTCCTGTAGAGGAATTAGTTGGGAGATTAAGATCAGAGTTTAAATTAGCTTTTAAGGAATTTAAATCAAAAATTGAGTAGATTTTAATATGCAAAAGGCCATTGGTTTTGTCGGCTTAGGCATAATGGGATTTCCAATGGCTGGACATCTTGTTAATGCTGGTTACAAAGTTTCAGTTTTCAATAGAACAATAAAAAAGTCCAAAGACTGGCAAGAAAAATATAATGGCACTTTATGTAAATCATTATCTAAGTTAGCAAAAAATTCTGATGTAATAATCTTATGCGTTGGAAATGATAATGATGTTAAAGACATAATAAATGGGAAAGATGGCCTTATTGATCATTTAAAACCAGGGACAATATTGATTGATCACACCACAACCTCTGCAGAATTACCAAAGGAGCTAAATCATTTACTTGAATTAAAAAAAGTAAAATTTTTAGATGCGCCCATATCTGGAGGACAAGTTGGTGCAGAATCTGGGAAGCTTTCTGTAATGATTGGTGGAAATAAAGAATCATTTCAAGAAGTTCAAGAGATAATAAATTCTTACTCAAAGTTTACAAAATATATGGGTAAGAGTGGCTCTGGTCAGTTAACTAAAATGGTTAATCAAATATGCATAGCAGGCTTAATTCAAGCCCTTGCTGAGGGAATGAATTTTTCAGAGCAAGTTGGGCTGAATACCAAAGATGTTATTGAAGTTATTTCAAAAGGAGCTGCTCAATCATGGCAGATGGAAAATAGATGGGAAACAATGGTAAATAATAAATATGATCATGGGTTTGCAGTAGATCTTATGAGAAAAGATCTAGATATTGTTTTAAAGAAAGCAAAAGAAACAAATATTTCTTTGGATATTACAAAAATAATTAATGATTATTATAAAGAAATTCAAAATATGGGGGGAGGGATGCTAGACACCTCCAGCTTGTTAAAAAGAATAAAAGACCTAATTTAATTTATAAAAATAAGTGAAAAATAAACAAACACCCCATAACCAAATACTATAAGCGCAGAAGTGACCTCAAGAGAGTCAGTATCAATATGACTGTCTTCTGATATACCATAAAAACTATCTGGGTTAGTAATAATCCATGCAACACTCATTAAATGCGAAAATAATATGAGTGCGATTATCCAGTTTAGGGGTTGGCTTGTAAAAACTATAAAAGAGCTAACTATGATAAATATAAATTCTATAGACAGCATAGCGTTTACATTTTTTCTTTTTAGAAGATATCTTAAAAGGCTATAACCTTTAATATAAGTATAAAAAAGAACAAAACCATAAAAAAAATATAATGATGAAAGTAAAGAAATCATGTTTCTACCACACTATAAATCATTATTGAGTTATTTTAAAAATATTTGGACTTTACAGATATATGCGATTGTATGTATATTAATAAAACATTCAAATAAGGAGCTTTATGGTTGGAATAGTTGATCAAGCATTAGAGGTCGGTGGTTCAGATGATTTAGATATATCTGCATACCATGAGGCTTTGGTAGATTTTATTAAAAAAACAGACACGCCAATGACAATAGGTGTCCAAGGAGAATGGGGCAGCGGTAAGACATCGTTGTTAAATCAAATATGGTCAAAACTTAAGGTTTCTAACGAAGAACATAAAGATGATGAAAACTTCCTACAGATATGGGTAAATTCATGGGAGCACTCTTTATTATGCAGTCCTGAAGAATGCTTATTAAAAATAGTTAATGAAATAATCCAAGAATTACTTGAAGCCGATGTTGATAAAAATAAAAAAGATAAAGTAAAAGACGGTGTTCAAAATTTAATGAAGGGTGCATTGAGAATAGGAACTTCATTGGCGGTAGGAGATGCTGGCGTAAAAGCAGTAGATAGTATTTTTTCAACTGAAGCAAATACCATCAAGAAATTAAGAATACAGCTTCAAGATCTTGTAAGAGAAATTAAACACTTAGACTCAAATCCATATCAAAGAGTGGTTGTATATGTTGATGATTTGGATAGGATTGAGCCTAGAGATGCTGTTAGCATTCTTGAATTATTAAAAAACATTTTCAATATTAAAGATTGTGTATTTGTTTTAGCAATTGATTATCAGGTAGTTGTTAAAGGATTAAAAGAAAAATTTGGCGAGCCTACTCCTGAAAATGAATGGGAATTTAGATCATTTTTTGACAAAATTATCCAGCTTCCATTTAGTATGCCTATGGGCAGTTATGATATTGGCAAGTATGTAGTAAGCCTTTTAGATAATATTAAATTTTATGAAAGTGATAATGACCAACTAGATGAAGATTTAATAGAATCATTAGTTACATTATCAATAGGAACAAATCCAAGATCAATTAAAAGATTAATTAACTCTTTAAGCTTAATTAAAATTCTAAATGATACAAAGAATGTGTCTGACTCCGGCAGAGGAGGAAGCGCAATTAATAATAAAGATGTTGCTACTGTAATGTTAGCAATGGTTTGTCTTCAGATCGCCAATTCAGATATATATGACATGTTAGTTGCAGAACCAACTTTTGTTGATTCATGGGATAATAATTTTGCATATAAATTAACTCAAAAAAAAGAAGAGCTTGATAAAGGATGGGAAGAAAATTTTAAACAAGCGCTTGCATCTGAAGACTTTGATGAAATTTGGGAGCAATGTCTTTATAGGGTTTGTTATGTAAATCCAAGACAAAGACCAAATGCTACGAAGTATTCTAAATTTTTAAGCGATTTAAGAGAAAATTACAAACCTGAAGAATTTCAAAAGCTTTTAGCAACTGCTCTAAAAGAAACTGCTGTTACTGCGGTTTCTGCTACGGATAAACCAAATGTAAGACCAGCTAAGGGATCTTTCAAACCATTTTTTAATAGAGGTATCGATGACTGGATTGAAAGAATGAGAGAGGATAATAATTCTGATGAAAACTTTCCTCCAGAACCGGCACTTAAAATAGTTAATTTATTTATAGACACATATAAAGATACATTTAATGCAGTTGATGAGCTATCAGAAAAAAATACTGGAGAACAGGATTATGTTATAAAGTATGCAGGATCTTGCTCTTTTTACTATCAAAAGAAAAAAATATTTAGTTTTGGTGTCTCAAAAAGAGCTACTGGTGTGGTGATGCATATTAAGGCTCATAAAAATCTTAAACATAAACAACAACCTATAAATTTTACAAAAAGCAATTTAGTATTTAGTCATGATAGAACTTTGCGTATTGAGGATGTAGAAAATAAAAAAATTGCTGGAAGCTCAGGCTTCAGTGAATGGATGGTGACACAATTCAACCCCGAAGAAATCAATATTGAAAAAGAGTTTGTAGAGTATCTGGTAAATTTCACTGCTGAAGGAGTTAGTCAAAGAGTAGATAGTGGAAATAACGAATGGATTTCAGGTAAGGATCTTCAAATGCATGTCAAGAATTTTAAAAATAAACGAAAAGATTCAAATGATTTCAAAGAAGCTGTCAAGGCCATTCAGGATTTCTATGATCCTAAGAATATCTCAACAGTAGATCAATAAATCTCTTAAATTAAAAAGAATAGTTAAAACTTGTTATAAAAGCCTGATCTGACTCATCAGCAAAATCAGGCGGATCGCTATCGTATGTTTCACTTAATTTAAATTTAATACTAAATTTTTCAGAGATTAATATCTTATATGAAGCAGAAAATGAGTATTTATAGTCGTCACTAAATTCATCAATTGATGGTTGAACAAATGTTGTTATAGACAATGAGGCATCATCTTTATTAATTAGTTCTTTAAAAAGATAAAGGTTTATTCTATTGGTTTTTTTTCTAATTCCACTCAAGCTTTCTTCATTTTCATTTAGGATACTAAGTCCTAGTTTAAGTTTTTCTAAATCAGAAAAACGTAAGCCAAAACCATATATCTTTCTCTGCTTATAGCTTTGGAATGGATTTTCACTATTTTGAAAATATGTTTCTACATTATATTTTTTATTATCATTTTTCCAAAGAACTCTTCCATGTATAAAGCTAGACTCATCCTCAACCAAGTCATCTTTAGTTCTTTCAGACTTTTCATAAACAAATAATTTTTCAGTACTTAGTGAATTACTTACAAAAGAAATACTTAAATCAATATCATCTCTATCTTCATTCCCTCTTGATCCTGACAAGGCAAAACTTAAATCTCTATAATTTCCAATTTCTCCAGATCTTCTTATATCTTCAATATCTACAATCGGTGCTGCCACTAGATAGCACCCAATGAAGATTTGAGAAAGAATTATAAAAATTAATTTACTCAACAAATGTCTTTTATTGTTTTAATTTTTCAACAATATCGGCAGTTTGCGCATCTAAGTTATTTTGGATGCTTTCTACTAATAAGGATGCTACAAATGAAACTTCAGCAAGAGGTTCTATAGCGTTAGATGTATGACTCACAGCCTCAGATAAGTCAGATAAACCATCTGCCATATATTCCAATTTTTTTTGAGTATCTCTTTCTCGTCTTGCACGTTCAAATTCTCTCTTTGCATCGTTAGCTTTTCTACTAGCTCTTCCAGACTCTGAAATGGCCTTTTTCTTATAACTATTAGCAGCTATTGCTCTAATTGCCCACCTAAGCATCTTATATACCTCCTTTTAAATAAAAATGAATATTTATTTATCTAATAAATGTTTGCCAGATAGCAGCAACAAATACATCTGAAAGGGAATCTGATCCACGTATCATTTTCTTTATGTCTTTAACTTTTGCTTTTCTACTACTCCCACTTCCATCCCTAATATCACCATTTCTAACATTGCATAAGGTGCTAGATCCAGTTCCTTTTCTAACCCTGTCATTCCTAACATTACATAAGGTAGTAGATCCAGTATCACGTCTTAATCGATCCCCTCTAATATTAGCTATAGTTTTACTACCATCTTTTACCCGATCATTTTTAAACTCAAGTTTCATATCGTCTGTCTCCTATAAATATATGTTTTTTAAATATCAGTATTCTTAAAATATAATTCTTTAAAGTATATATTGCAAATTATGAATAAAAAAACAATCTTAGGTTCTTGGTCAAATGTATTGAACTACTAAGATTAGTTAAAGGTCCCCTTTCTTTCTAACTTCACTTCTATCAACTTCAAATTTTTCTCCATATCTTGCAGCTAATTTTTCTTGATTTTCACTTATTACCTCATAAGGGTCTAACTCTAATGCGGCACATGCTGTTACCCAATACCACATAATATCTCCAAGCTCTCTTTTCATATGAAAGATATTGTCATCAGAAGGAGGCTTACCTTGTAAAAACATTTTTTTTACAATTTCCACAAATTCACCAGTTTCACTTCCAAGACCTAAAGCAGCTGTCAAAAGTCGAGGAGTTTTAATACCTGATTTTTTTTCAATTTCATCAAAGCTTGCTATAAGGGCATCTAATTCAATACTTGGATCGCTTGTAACTTTTGTTACAAAGTCAGTATATGTAGTAAAGAATTTTTTTATCTCTTCGCTCATATTTTCTCCTATTTAATAATTTTATCACTTGGTTAAATATACATTCTAAAAAATTGTCTTATCCCACGGCAAAGAAGAAACAAACTTCCCAGTAAATGCTTTTTCTTTATCTTTGACTTTTTTATTTATCAAATCCACCCCAGAAATATACTCATAGTCTTTTAGCGTCCTTTTATCGCCTAAACCAAAAATTCCAGCAATTTTATTATCAATGAGTTCATTAAGTCTATTAATGCTTTTTTCTTCTCTTTGATGCCATTTAATTTCTCTATTATTGTCCTCACTTTCATCCCAATGAAGTTTTCTTTTAACTTCTATTATGTCTCTATAAAGATGGAATATAGGAACCGCAGGTAAATGAAAAATTCCAAAATTTCTTGTAAACGCTCTTAACATTACTGAAAGCTCCTCACCATAAAAGTAAAATTCTGGATCATATGGAACTTGTTTTACAAACTCTTTTGTAGAAAATAAAAATCCTGCTGCGATAAGATAGCCATGAGATATATTAGAAGAAGCAATTGACCCGATTTGCCTAGAGTAATTATTTTTCATAAACATAGAATCTTCTCTATAGGCAATAGTATGTGTATTTAAATCCGAATTATTAAGGATAAATTCACCTTTTTCAAAATTAGAAATCTCAAAAGAGCGAGGATAGCATGTAATTATTGGTAACTGATGTATAGGAGAATTTATATGTTTAATTTTAGTTATATATTTGATTAGATATGTATCCCAGCCCATTTCAAATTGCATGTGAGAATCTATTTGAAGATAAAAATCTTCATTATTAAAATTTTTTTGAATTTTATATCTTGCCCAGCATGGTCCTTCGGAATACAAAGGATCAATATGCTCATATTCTATCTGTTCTCTAAAATCAAAAGAATTTATATCAATGCCTTCTGACGATTGATCACATATTCCAAAGATTAAATTTTCAGGATTTTCAGAGTTATAGTATGCACTTTTTATGGTGGCCTCTAACATAGGGTCTTGATATGAAGCTATAGAAATAAAAATTTTCATTTGAATTATCTTTAATATATAAAAATAGTATAATTTGGATTGCTAATGGAACCAAAAAAAATATCTGATAATGTAACTTTATATTCTGCAGACCCTATTATCTATGTGGTCTCAGATTTTTTATCTGAAGAAGAATGCAGTGCTTTTATTGAATTAGGAAAGGGTAAAATGAAAAGAGCAACTGTTATCTCAGATTCTGACAATGAAATGCATGATAGCAGAACCAACGATTACTGTTGGATAAAGCATGATTTAAATGATGTTATCCATGAAGCAAGTAAGCGATTTTCAGTATTGGTAAAAATGCCTATAAATAATGCTGAACAATTTCAATTAGTCTATTACGGCCCAGGCAATGAATATAAACCTCATTTTGATGCTTTTGATAAAACTACCAAAGAAGGGCAAAATCATTGGTTTCCTGGCGGTCAAAGAATGATAACAGCCCTTGCTTATTTAAATGATGTTGAAGCAGGCGGAGAAACAGATTTTCCTGAAATTGGTGTATCTGTGAAGCCAAATAAAGGAGATGTTTTAATATTTCATAATTGTATTGAAGGAACTTCAGAGATTAATCCTGATGTCCTTCATGGAGGCTCTCCAGTTATTTCTGGTGAAAAATGGGCTGTAAATCTATGGTTTAGAGAATCAGCTATTTATTAATTATCTACTTTAAGCGATCTTTGACTATCCGCAATGTTGTATAAATGGTCTTGTGCCTCTGGTTTTAATTGCGCAACACCCATGGTTAGAACATCTATAACAGCAGTATATGCAATTCTAGAAGTAACAGGCTTAGATAGTTTATTATCAATCCCAACATTTATAGTTAATGGGAAATCACATATGTTTGCCAATGGGGTGTTTCCTGGCATTATACCAATTACCTTAACTCCATTTTTTCTGACAATTTTTACACTATCAATTAATGCTGCAGTTGTACCTGATTGTGAAATTGCAACAACGACATCATTTTTTTCTAATGAGTTGGCTGACATAAATTGAAGGTGGGGGTCTGAAATGTATGAAGAAGGTATTTTCAATCTAAAAAATTTATGTTGACCATCCATAGCGACAGGCGCAGACCCACCGAAGGCATAAAACTCAACTCTCTGAGCATTAACTAAAGTTTCGATAGCATCCTCTAATATATCCTGATCAATTTGAGATCTAACATTTAATATTTCGCTAATTGAGGTATCAAAAACTTTTTCACAAAGCTCATGTATAGAGTCATCTTCTTTAATTTCATACATTACAAAATAATCATCCGCTGCTAATTGTTGCGATAAATTAATTTTAAATTCTTGAAAACCAGAAAACCCAATTGCTTTACAGAATCTTATTAAAGTCGGTTCACTAATGCCCATTGCTCCAGAAGCTTCAGCTGTTTTCATTGTGATTATTGACTTGGGATCATTCAATACAAATTCCCCCACAATTTTTTCAGATTTTCTTAATTCTGGCAGCGATTTTTTGATTTGTCTCAATAATTTTGTTGACATAAGGTTAGAATATCTAACTTAAGTAAAAAAATGAATGCCTAAATGGATGTTTCTCACATTTTAAATGATTTAAATGCAGCCCAGCGAGATGCTGTTGCCTCAAAAAAACAACATTTACTTGTTCTTGCTGGAGCAGGCTCAGGAAAAACAAGAGTATTAGTTCATAAAATAGCTTGGGAAGTAGAGATGCTGGGAAGAAACCCATCAGCAATAATGGCTGTTACCTTTACCAATAAAGCAGCTAACGAGATGCGCTCAAGAATAGAGTCTTTATTAAATACTCCAATTTTAGATTCATGGGTTGGAACTTTTCATGGACTATCTCATAAACTTTTAAAGAGGTTTTATAAAGAAGCTGGATTATCTAGTGGCTTTACTATTTTAGATTCAGATGATCAATTAAGAATAATAAAACGAATTTCAAAAGAACTAAATTTAGATGAGGCTTCATGGCCAGCTAGACAAAGTCAGTGGCAAATAAATACCTGGAAAGATGAAGGACAAAGAAGCAAAGATATAAAAGACGATGGCAATTTTTATACTGAAACAATTAATAAAATTTACAAAGAGTATGAAGATATATGCAACAGAGGTGACTTAGTTGATTTTGGAGAATTATTATTAAAATCATATGAGGTATTGGTGCAATCTCCTTTGGTAAAATCTTTTTTTCAAACGAGATTCCAATCAATATTAATTGATGAGTTTCAAGATACAAATACTATCCAGTATAAGTGGCTTCAAGAGATAGCATCAGATAAAGCAAATATAACTGCAGTTGGTGATGATGACCAATCAATTTATGGATGGAGAGGAGCAAAAGTAGAGCATGTAAATTCTTTTACAGAAGACTATAAGAATACTGAAATCATTAGATTGGAACAAAACTATAGATCTACAAATATTATTTTAAGCGCAGCCAATTCATTAATAGAGAATAATAAGGATAGGCTGGGTAAAAATTTATGGACAGATAAACTTGAAGGCGAACAAATAACTTTATACCAAGCTTATAACGAACAAGACGAAGCTAGATTTGTTGCTGATGTTCTAAAGGATTGGATAAATAAAGGTGGTGCATATGAAGAAACAGCAGTACTTTATAGATCAAATGCTCAATCTAGAGCCATTGAAGAAGCTTTATTAAGAGCGAGTATTCCATATAGAATTTATGGCGGTCTTCGTTTTTATGAAAGGTTAGAAATCAAAAATGCAATAGCATACTTAAGAGTTATTTTTAATAATAATGATAATCCATCGTTTGAAAGGTCTATTTCTAATCCCACAAGAGGGGTTGGAGAAAAGACTTTGGGGAAAATTAGACAGATTTCCAAGGAGTTTAATCTCTCTTACATAGAAGCTTCAACAAAATTAATTGATGAGGGTTCAGTATCTGGCAGAGGCGGTGCTGGACTTAAAGATTATTTAGAATTGATTTTAGGTTGCAAGTCTTTTATGGAAGAAAATACACTTTCTGAATTAATGGAACTAATTATCAAAGAAACCGGGTTATATGCCTATCATGCAAAAGAAGCTGGAGAGAAAGGCAAGACAAGAATAGAAAATTTAGAGGAATTAATAACAGCCACAATAAATTTTGAACAAAGTATTAGAGAGGAAAAAACAAATTTTGAAATAGCTGAAAGTTATCTTGATATGATTTCGCTTGACTCAGGTGAAAGACAAGCATCAGATCATGATGATGCAGCGCAGTTGATGACTATGCATTCTGCTAAGGGTTTGGAGTTTAAATTAGTACTTTTAACAGGATTAGAAGAAAGCTTATTTCCTCATGGTAGATCAATGGAAAGTTCTTCTCAGCTAGAAGAGGAAAGAAGGCTTTGTTATGTTGCAATAACTAGAGCTATGGAAAAGTTATACATTACTCATGCAGAGTCAAGAAGGCTATATGGAACAGATACTTTTAATCCCCCCTCAAGATTTTTAAAAGAGATACCAAAAGACCTTATTAATGAAATAAGACCTAGAGCACAAACTAATATTCCATATAATAGAAGGGATTTCAAAGAAACAAAGATAGAGTTTGAGGAGGAGATTGGGATTGCACTTGGCCAAAAAGTTAAGCATAAAAAATTTGGTGAAGGCATCGTTCTAAATTATGAAGGCTCAGGAGAATCTGCTAGAGTACAAGTCAATTTTGATGATTCAGGAACTAAGTGGTTAGTAATGGTATATGCAAATCTAGAAAAATTATGATGAAAAAATTAACTGCTCTATTATTTTTTTTAGGTATTGTTAGTTGCTCTAATGAGTCTAGTAACATAGAAACTAATTCAATAGAAAAAGATAAAACATATAATTGGCGACTGGTAACAGCCTGGCCCAAGAATTATCCAGGTCTAGGAATGGCCCCGGAGCGAATTGCTAAATTAGTTGAAGAAATGAGCGATGGCCAAATGAAAATAACTGTATATGGAGCAGGTGAACAAGTTCCTGCTTTTGGTGTTTTTGACGCTGTCTCAAGCGGGTCTCATCAAATGGGTCATAGCGGTGGCTACTTTTGGAAAGGAAAGGCACCTGCAGCACAATTTTTTACAGGCGTTCCATTTGGGTTAACAGCAGATGAAATTAATGCATGGACTAATAGAGCTGGAGGAATAGAGTTATGGCGAGAAGTATATGAACCTTTTAACATCTACCCAATACCTGCTGGCAATACCGGAACACAAATGTTTGGGTGGTTTAATAAAGAAATAAATTCTCTGGATGATATAAAAGGCTTAAAAATGCGAATTCCTGGAATAGGTGGAGAAGTTCTTAAAAGAGCAGGAGGTATTCCAGTCACTCTGCCCGGAGGAGAGTTATTTACTGCATTACAAACTGGGGTAATTGATGCAACGGAATGGGTAGGTCCATATAATGATTTAACTTTTGGATTCCAAAAAGTTGCGAAATATTATTATTATCCTGGATGGCATGAGCCAGGATCTATGCTGGAACTTTTAATTAATAAAGATGAGTGGGATGCGCTACCGAAACATCTTCAAGTGATTATTGACACGGCAGCCAAAGCCGTCAATCAAGACATACTGGATGAATACACTGCCAGAAACAATAAAGCCTTACGTGAATTGGTAGATATTCATGGAGTTGAATTAAGAAAGCTACCCGATGACGTTATTTCTGAGTTTAAAACTATTGCAAATGAAATACTTGAAGAAAATGCTGCGAAAGATGAGATCGTTAATAAAGTTTATCAATCTTATAAAAAGTTTAAAGCAGAGGTATCTGCTTATCATTTAGTCTCAGAAGATGCTTTTGTTGAAGCTCGAAATAAATAGTGTTAGAAAATCTAGTTTTTAAATCTTTAGGTCAAGTAAATTATCATGAGACTCTTGAGCTTATGAAAAATCATATTCAAGAGGATGATTTTAGAAATGAGATATGGCTTTTAGAGCATCCACCCATTTTTACTCTAGGTACAGCAGCAAACAAAAAACATATTCTAAATCCAAGAGATATTCCTATTATCCATTCTGATAGAGGAGGAGAAGTAACATATCATGGTCCTGGACAACTCGTTATATATTTTTTACTGGATATTAAACAATTAAGATTAGGGCCAAAAAGTTTAGTTTTATCCATCCAAGAATTTATAAAAGAATTATTAACAGATCTGTCTATTCAAAGTTCTTTTGTTGAAGGCGCGCCTGGTGTTTATGTGAATGAAAAAAAAATTGCCTCTATTGGCTTAAGAAT
>CENF01167379.1_pt1 | contig 12496 bp, 15 predicted proteins | sample 361291 | NCBI WGS metagenome assembly CENF01 (sample SAMEA2619399, study PRJEB7988) | marine metagenome | isolation source: saline water (ENVO:00002010), including | reverse complement strand
ATCCTTGGGAATTTAGAACAATAATTTTAGCAGGTGGATATTGGGAATATAGAGAAGAAGGAACTTATTGGAGAGGTCCAGGAAGTTATATTTATGCTCCAATAAATACATTTCATAGAGTGGAATTAGATAAAAATATTCCATATTGTTGGACATTATTTATTCCTAGTATCAACACGAGAGATTGGGGATTTAAAACAATAAATGGATGGATTCAACATGAAGAATATTTTAGATTAAAAAAAAATAATGTTTAGTTATATATAATTATAAATGCTAAATTATTACGGTGGTAAAACAAAAAAATCTGGTTATAAAAAAAAACGCGCAGGAGTTAAAAGTGTAAATAAGAAACCAACTACTAGTAAAAAAACAGTTGCTAATAAGACAATTAAAAAATCAGTAAAAAAAACAGTAAAAAAAAAATCTAAACCTCTACCCCCTACGCCCGAAGAACTAGATGTTTTTTTTAATAATATAATCGCAAAAAAAAATTTAAATATAGAAGATAAAGATGCATTGAGAGAAAATATTTTTAAAGGATATGCAATTCCATATGCTAGAAATCTAATGACTAATTTTGTTACGTTATTAAGACATGAAGGAAATAATCCATATAAAAAAAATAAATCATATAATAATGTAGCAACTAAAATTGGAGATGATTGTTTAAAAAATTTTGATATAAATGATCCTATATGTTTTTGTTGTGGTAAAAAAATAGAGGTTGATATTAATAATAAACCAAAAAATGTTGCATGTGATCACGTAATACCAATAATTAGTATGTTATTACTAGTTGAACCTAAATCAATTTCAAAAAATTTACATTATATTCATGAAAAATGTAATGGTATAAAAAAAGATAAAAATATATATCAAACATATCTAGATATATCGAACAATGCTTTTAATTCAAAAAATGTACCTATATCAGAAGAATTAACAAAAGCAAAGGAAAAATTTATAAATATTTTAAAAAATTTAGAATTTAGAAAAGCAAGCGAAATAAAGAGAAGGGTGACATTAGTACCTGAATTTCAAAAAACAATAACTGATTTTAAAAATCAAATAAATTTCTTTTTAAATGATGAAGTTGAAGCAGCAATGACATTAATGAAAATGAAAAATAAAAATTAATTTTAATATTTTTTATATTAAAATTAATTTTATATATAATTTAATGGGATTAACTCAAAGTGTTCAAAAATTAAATTTTGAAGGTATGCAAAATATAGTACATAATAATAGTATAGGAAAATTTTTAATAATAAATACATTAGATACAAATAATCAAAGTTGTTTAATTAAAAATACATTAACACCAAATAGAGAAATAGAAGAAATAACAAAATATATAAAAGATGATAAAAAAATAAACATAGTTATTTATGGAGAGAATTGCACTGATAGTAAAGTAATTAATAAATATAATCAATTGCATAAATTAGGTTTTATTAATTTATATGTATATTTGGGAGGTATATTTGAATGGTTATTATTACAAGAAATATATGGAGATGATGAATTTCCAACGACATCAAAGATAATAGATATATTAAAATATAAAGGTAAACCAACTATTTGAATATATGGAAATAAATAGAATATTATTAGATTTAGAAGTTATAAAACAAATAAAAGAAGACGATAAATTAGGTGTTATAATATCGCCTGGTGAAAAAAAAATATTTGTAGATTCATCAAATAAATTATCATCACTTACAAGATGGTATAAAGGTTATGATAGGGCAACTACTATACTATATTTAGAAGATTTAGTAGAAAAAATAGATAAAGTATCTAATTTTATAAAAACAGGAAGACATAAAAATATGGCAAATTTATTAATAAAAGCAATAAATTCATGTATAGATGGTTTGCACAATTTAAAATCAACATATGCAAATGATTCTATTACAATAGCTAAATTAATATTGATAATAAATAAATTAAAAGATATATCAATGTCTTTATATAATATTGATTATAATACGGATTATAATTTTATATACGATAATTCAGATATAAATATAAATAATAAATAATAATATATTTATTAAAATTACTTAATAATAGTATTGTAATAATTATTATTATTATTATGTTACAGGTGTTAACACATATAAATGATTCTATACCATTATTATGTTTATATAATTTTTTAAAATTAGCAGTATATGATAAATCACTATGTTTTTTATTTGGTAAAAATGCTAGATGGTATCAATTACATTGTTTTGTTAATTTAATAATAACAAAAGAAATATTACCAACAGTAGTTAATATAATGTATAATCCTGAATTAGGATATAAATTAATAGATCCTGATTTAACAAATTATTTAGTAGTTATGATGCATTTATATCATATATTTATATCCAATAAATTAACTATGTATGATTGGTTACATCATATAATATTTGTATTATTTGGCGTGTTACCAGGAATGATATATGTAAATTCAAATCAATTATATTTACATAAGATCGCGTGTAGTGGTATTCCAGGAATAATTGAATATGGGTGTTTATCACTTCAAAAAAATAATAAATTATCAAAAAAGAATCAAAAGTTATTAACTTCAATTATGTATATATGTATTAGATTACCTATGTGTATAATGGGAATTACCATGAATTATTTAGCATATAATAAGAATTTAATAAATGATCCATTACATATAACATTATATGTAAATTTGTTATTATATATGAATGGTGTTGTTTTTACATATTTAACATTAGACAGTTATAGCAAAATTAAATATTTAAAAATAAATTATGTATAAAATATAATTTATGTAAAATTAATAATATATTGGTTATAGTATATGTTTTTCTTAAAAAATGTAATGTGCATTATTTTAGCGTTAAATCATATTAACACTTCTGTAGGATTTAATATGGCATTTAATAGACGAGCACTATTAAAAAGTAGTTTATTAGCAAGTAATAGTTTAAGTTTATCAAATGAAAGTAATAGTTTCAGTTTATCAAATGAAAGTAATAACGAAATAAATTTAGCAAGAAGTAAAGACGGTATTTATTTAACAGGTCCTATAACAGAAGAATCATGCTGGGGAGTAACACAAGCGTTAATAAATTATCAAAGTCAATTATTACATCATGATAATATATATAATAATATTAATTTATACATACAAAGTCCAGGCGGTTCTTTATTACCTACATTAGCACTGGTAGATGAAATAAAATTATTAGATATACCTGTTCATACATATATAAGAGGTTATGCTGCATCTGCGGCTACATTATTATCTGTAGTAGGTTCAAAAAGATATATGTATAATCATTCGTTAATGATGATACATGGTGTAAAAATGTATGGACAATCATCTGAAACATTATCTGATATAAAAGATATGAATTCAAATGTAAATTTATTTATTCAGATAATGAAAAATATTTACTTAGAAAATAGTAATATAACTGAAGAAAAATTAGAAGAATTTTTTTATAGAGATAAATGGATTTCTGCGAATGAAGCACTAAGTTATGGATTAATAGATGAAATAATTTAAAAATAATTTGTAATTATTATTAATGTTAGAAATTAATAATAATTATTACCAATTAATAATTTCTTTATTATTTTCTTTTAATAAATTGTTAATTTTTGAAAATGGTTTAGATTCAAAAAATGAAGGATAATTTTTATATTTTTTAAATACTGATAGTGGCGATGGATGAGATGATACAATAACATAATGTTTATTAGTATCAATATTTATAAGTTTTTTATGTGCAAAAGCACCCCATGCAACAAATATAATGGGTGTTGATAAATTATTTAATTCATTTATTATTAAATCAGTGAATTTGGACCACATATTCATTTGTGAATTCGGTTTACCTTGTATAACAGTAAGTGATGCATTTAATAGAAGAATACCTTGTTTAGCCCATGATTCAAGTGAATAATCTTCTAAAATAATACCAGTATCGCGTTTTAATTCTGCCGCAATATTTTTTAATGATGGGGGCGGTTTAGAATCAGTTCCAAAACAAAGCCCAGTTGCTTGATCAGGACCATGATAAGGATCTTGTCCTAAAATAACAACCTTAGTTTCAAAAATACTAAAATATTGAAAACATTTAAATATATTATCTTCTTTAGGAAATATTTGTATATTTGACTTATCATTTATATAATTAATTTTTAAATCATGTATTTTTTTTTGTATATTATTAATATCATATTTTTGAAAAATTGGAATCCATGTTTTATTAATTAATTCCATATGTAAATATAATCCATATTAAATTTAAATTATTTTTAAAAATAATTTTATTATTTATATATATAATGACCTCTGTAGATCTAGATGAATCATCTAATGAAATAATTCCTAAAGAAGTTAATACCAATGAAGAAGTTGGTACCAATGAAAATATATTAGTCGGCGGAAAAAAATCACGTCGTCGCCGCCAGTCAAAAAAAAGTAAAAAAAAAAGTATTAAAAAAAGAGTAAAAAAATCAAAAAGAAAATCAAGAAAACAAAAAGGTGGATTTGAACCAAATGAAGAATCTCTAACTGGAAGCGAAATTACTACCGCTGAAAATAATTTAACAGGTGGTAAAAAAAAAAGAAAAGGAAAAAAACGTGCGGGTAAATGGATTATGCATGTTAAAAAATTCGCCGCTTCGCATAAATTAAAATTTCCAGATGCGTTAAAACATCCTGACTGCAAAAAAACATATAAAAAAATGTAAGTAAATATTATATTTTTTATTTTTAAAAATATAATATTTTAAAATAAATATGGTAATATTCATAAAAATAATTATAAAAAATTAAGATAAAATATAATATTTAGTGTTTTTTTCTTCTAAATCTTCTTGTTTTTTTTGCTTTTTTTCCTTTTCCGGATGTGACATTAAATCCAGTAACTCTATGTTTGGTTTGTTCTTTTTTTAACTCAGTAATTTGTATTTTTATATTATCATGTATATTTATTAATATAGGTAATAATTCATCTATTGGTTTTTTATGTATAGTTTCTAACGTGTCTATTTGTTTTTGTAGAGTACTATTATAAGTAGTAGGTTTTTTATTAATATAGTTTATTAAATATTCTAAATCATCAGCCTGTTCACTTTTAAGTTTTATTATTTTTTCAAGATGAATTAAATTTATATTTTTATTCTTTGTTGGATAACTGGGCATATATATATATATATATATTTAATAAAAAATTGATTAATATATATAATAAGTAATAAGTAATAAGTAATTAGTAATTAGTAATTAGTAATAATAAAATGTTAATTAAAAATGAGAAGGTATTGAGATGTCAATGTTATAATATAAGCAATAATAAATTATGTAAAAAGAAAACAACTAAATTATATATAGTAGAAAATAAATTCTATTGTATAAATCATTTTCGTTATTATAGAGATGTTTATGCATTAAAAATTCAATCAATATGGAAAGGATTTAAACAACGAAAATTATTAGAGATAATTTATAAAAGATTACCAGATGATTTGCAATATAAGATTTTATTTTATATAAAAAAAGATATATATGAAAACAGACGTATGAAAATATTAAAAAAAATAGTTGCTAAAAAAATATTCGAAATGCCAATGGAACTTATTTATAATTATGGGATTAATACAATGCATAATAGTAATAATTATACTGTATTATATTATACAGATAGAATAGTAAATGTATGTTATTTATATAATAAATATGTTAGTTTATTAGATATAAATCATACACAATTAATAATAAGTTTAATTTATAGACTAAAAGATTTTATAAAAAATATAGACGATTTATTAAATGGATATATATATACTACAAAGGACGTAATAGATTTTTGTAAAATAAAAATAATATATAAGCAAATGAAGTGGTTAATAGGAGAGCGAGATAATTAATTAGTTATAAAATTAAATATTTGAAACATAATATCATGAAAATATTTGTTAAATATATTAAAATTAATATTAGTTTCATTATTACCATTAATAATTAATATAATACCTTTTTCTAATAAATTAGGTGAAGTAAGCCAATCTTCATGTTCATTATGACAATTTTGTAGATAAGTAATTGGGATAGATTCTCCTAATCTATCCCGTTTTAATATTCTATTTCTACAAATATCAGGTGTAGTCTGAATATATACAAATTTCATTTTTTCAATACAATTAGAGAATTCATCAAACCATTTATTATAGATAGTATATTCAATTTCGTTAATTATATTTTGTTTATATAACATTGTAACAAATACATTTTTATCCGTTAATATAGATCTTTCTGTAATTATAAAATCATAATCTTGAGATAATGCATCTTTAAGTAATTTAAGACGACTAATATATGCCATCATTTGAAATGCAAAAGCATATTTATGATTATCATTATAAAATTTTTGAATGATATTTTCTCCATCATTTTTATCTATAATAGATTCCCAAATAGCAACAGGTTCTTGAAGGAAACAAATTTTGTAGTTTTGACTAGTATTATCATTACAAAATTTTTCAAAATTATTTTGTAAATATTTAATAATAGATGATTTACCAGAACCAATATTACCATCAACAGATATGATAATGGGTTGTTTATTTATAGACATTTAATATAATAAAATATTTATTATAATTCATAATTAAAAATATAATAAATATGATCAATTTAAAAATAATAAAAAAAGTATATGTAAAATGTATATAAAGATATATAATAATATATATATAATATTGTTTTTTATTTGATGTGCTGATGCCCGAGCGGTCTAAGGGGTACGACTCAAGTTCGTATGACTACGGTCTCGTGGGTTCGAATCCCACTCAGCACATATTAATATTTAGTTAATTTTATAATTAAATATTAATATTATATAAATAATTTTTTTCTAAATGAATTAATATTTTCACTAGAATATTCGCATGTAAATTCAAAAACAAAATTAGTAGGATAATTTTGTAAATCAATTAGTCTACCATAAGAATCGAATACCTGAATATGTAATTTTCTGATTCTAACTCCCCCATAATATTCTCTCTTAATGCTATACATTGTTTTAGAATTAGTATTATTTAGTGAAAAAGGAGTACCTGCAGTTGGTAATCTTGCTATAATATTATCACTTGTTATAGTTCCTCCAAATCCTAGTAAAATTATTTGTTGCGATTGATTTCCAACAAAATCATTAACGGATATATATATACCAGAATCATTAGTATGTCCATAAATATTAGTACTTTCTAAAAATCCATGGTATGTATAAATTCCAATACTTTTAATATAATCAGTATTATTAAAAGTAATAATTTTATAGTTAGAATTAATGGAATCATATATATCACTAAGATTGTAGCCAATTGTTCCAAGACAACTAAGTGAAAAATTAATTTCATTCATATTATCTTGATAATATGGTTTTTCATTATTAATACATAAAGTTGGTGAATATATATTACGTATTGAAAATGATAATTCTAAATTACTAATATCATTATATGATACATTAGTCCATGGATAAATATTTAAAAATGCTTCCATTTCTTCGCTAGTTTTAAATCTAAATACAGGTTTAGCGGATGATTCAGGAACTTCAAATTTTAAATATCTTAAATATTTATTTCTTGTAACATTATTAAATGCAATATCTAAATAATAATTAGATATGAATGTTTCAATATCAGTAGCAAACCATACACCATCGGGAATAGTAATATTATAGTCAATATTTTCAGTAATATCATTACTTGATATGCATATAATAAATTTATTGTTACCTTTTTTTTCCGAGAAAGTATATATAATATTGGGTATATCACTATTAACTAATTCCATTGAAATAACATTATTAATTGATTCGGGTAAATCAATTATAAAATTAGTGGATTGTGAGACTTTATCGCATATTTGATATGGGTTACCAGTTATACCACAGTTAGCAGTTTTAGATAGGTGTGACGCGGGAGATTTAAATTCAGAATTAATTGCAATTTGTTTTTTAATAGTATTATATGTATTAGGATTAACAGGTATATTTGATTGATTAATAGTATTAACAGAATGTATTTTATTATCTAATAAGTTAGTTAAATTTTCTTGAAATTTATCTAATTTATTAATTAGTTCATTATCAAAAGTATTAGATATTTTATCATTATAATTTTGATTTTTTAAATTAAGATATAATAAATTATATACTTTAGTAAAAAATATATTTAAATTATGGGCTAAAGTATTATCTTCTAATTCATGTAAATTATTTATTTTATTATTATAATTTTTTTCTAATAATTCTTTTGTAAATTCAGTATCAGTATCTATATTTAATAAATTTTTTAATTCATTGAATGAATAAGAATTAATATCCATATCAAAATCAGACATTTTATATAATATATTATATATTATAATGAATTTAATCTAATTAATATAATAATTAGGAATTCATTTTACTACCTAATATTGGTCCTAATCCTCTATTATTGTTTAATGTATTATCTGTATCATGCGTAACAATAATATTGAATTTAATAGTTAAATTAACATTATTAATATTAATAATTCTTTTAAAAAATAAAGAATCACCTATATTAAAATGTAAGAAATATAATTGTTTTTTACCATCTATAAAATCAGGTACAATTGGATGATTATTGTCTGGGGCACCAAATAATGTATTATATGAACATGCATTAATAGATTGAATAATTAATTGTTCTATTAAATCAGCGGTTTGTGTTGAATCTCCTAATTTATCAATAGTTATATCAGTTGGATTTAAAAAATTGTCATCATTTTTAATACCAAAACTACCATTTGAAAGAAAATAAGCCATATGTTGACATAAACTATTTTTATAATTTAATTTATGATTTATATTATTAGTAATAGCAGAACGTATAAGCTTGTCATTTTGAATATTTATTTGTATTGATTTAGTATTATCGACTCCTATAATTTTATCAATACTATCTTCAAATAAATTAATTTTCATATTATCTAATTCATTATTTAATTTATTTCGAGATGAAACAGTCATAATATCTTTCATTCCTGCCATTCGTTTATGATGGTCTACTGGTAATTGCATGCCCATAACAGAACCAACAGAATTTCCATATACATAATTCTCTATCTTATCAAATAAATGTTCTTCAATGTGTAAATGATCTAATATATTTGTTCTACAACATTTAGATTGACTATGATATGGATTATTGCTTTCTGCAAATAGATAAAATGCATATCTATTATCAAATATATATGGTGTACCACATTTATTATTAGCAACAAATATTTTTTTATATAATTTTAATAAACCATGTTCAATGCCCATATAACATTCGCCATCACTAATATCAATTGGTGTCCATCCACCATTTGGAACATTCCAATCATAAATAGATCCATTTAAGTCATCTGATTGATTACCGCATATCATATATACAATTGTTTCCATATTAAATGTAACATAATTAATATTTTGTCCTACATGTGTTATTCCAACACATTCAGATAAATATACACCTTTTTCAGCTAATTTTATAGAATCATAATATGCTGGCAATTGATAATTAACTATATAAAATGTGATAGGATAACCAATTTCACCATCAAATGTTAAAATGCTATTATCATTAACTTGTTGTAATGGATTCATATTAGTTTGTTTTAATCCTCCATCAATCCAATTAACAACTAGTTTAGGAGTTTTAGTAAATAAATAATATGAATATCTGTTATCAAATATGTACGGATCTGCATTTATATTTGCAGTAAATATTTTTTTATATAATTTTAGTAAACCATGTTCTATACCCATATAACATTCGCCATCACTAATGTCAATTAATGTCCAATTATTATTTGGAACACTCCAATCATAAATAGTTCCATTTAAGTCATCGGTTTGATTACCATTTATCATATATGCAGTAGTATCCATATTAAAAGTTACATAATTAATATTATCACCTGCATCAGTAGTTCCTACGCATTTATTAATATCTATACCTTTTTCTGCTAATTTTATAGAATCATAATATGCTGGCAATTGATAATCAACTATATAAAATGTAATAGGATAACCAATTTCACCATGAAATGTTAAGATACTATTATCATTAACGTGTTGTAATGGATTTGAATTAGTTTGTTTTGTTCCACCATCAATCCAATTTACAATTAATTCAGGCGGAATAATAGCAAATATTAAATCCATATGAAATTTTGCAATTTTTAAATCAATTTCTAATACCATTATTATTATTTATGTTTAATATAATTAAATAATAATAAATTATTGCGTTGAAATATTTAAGAAAATGTGCCACTAATTGAACCAATAACTTCATGATCATCTAAGTCAGTGTCAGTATTAGCCGCAACGGTTAAATTGAAATTTACAATAAGTTCACCAACGGCGTCGGTACCATCACCTTGGGCACCACCATTAGCTGATGAAATAGCAGTACCAACAGTTACTGTATTTTTAAATGTTAAAACATCACCTATTTCAAAATGTAAAAAGTGGAATGCTTTTTCACCATCGCTTAATTCGGGAACAGGGTCATCTGTAGTATCACTCGCACCGCCCTGTGCGCTTGCACCTAAAAGTTTATTTATTCTAGTGGGAGTAAATGAAGCGGCCTGTTTAATAATTTCACCTACTAAACTATCTACATTGTCAGTTTCATCACTAGACATAGTACCAGCGGGAGAAGTTGTTGGATTAGTAAATCCAGTTCCGCCAGCGGCAGCACCAGTAAAAGTGCTGTCTAAATATAAAGCACAATGTTTTGATAATTTAGTGACTAAATCATCGCGGGCAGTGGAAGATGTTTTGCAGTCAGTTACTTCACTACGAGTAATATCAATTTGGTGAGCTTTTTCTGTGCTTGCACTTGAACCAACGGCACTAGTAGAATCATCGTCACCAATTACTTTACGGCGGAAAGTGTCAATTGCTAAACTTCTTACACCTTCAACCGATGTATCATTAGCATTTTGGGAGGCTTCTGTCATAATATCAACTAATTCTTTTAATCTTAGTGCATTTTCAACGGGAACTGTTAAACCTAATAAGTGACCAACCGAGTTACCAATTAATGTATTTTTAGCATTAGCATATTTAGCATCTTTAAGTGTTAAGTTATCTAAAATATTGGTACGTGTGCAAAGTGTATTTGTTTCATCATGAGCACCATCAGTAAATAATACAGCAAATGTAAGATCCATCCAATATTTAGGAATTTTCATTTCTACATTAATAACATCGTCACCAGAATCAATTGATGGCGATACCGCTAATTTAACTAAATTAGCAAATGTGGCCGACGCGCATTCGGTACCTGTGAGTTGATAGTTAACCATTTATAATATAAAATTATAAAAAAAATTTTACAAATATTATGATATATTTATATTTTCATATATCTATTTTAATATTAAGCTAAATATAATTTAGATAATTTAATTTTACTATATATTAAATTATCTAAATTATATTTAATATGAATATATTTAAAAAGTCAGATATAATTGCAAGAACACAACACAGTAAAGGAAATAATTTATTAGAATTAAATAAATTTGAAAAAATGCATAAAATAGTTGAATCTAAATTGGGTGAATATTTATCAGATTATGCATTAGGTAATGTTAATAAATTAAATGATGAATTTACTGATAATGAATATAAATCGTTAGGTTTAATAATAGGTAATCAAAATAATTTTAGAGATGTAGATGCATATAATTATAATAAATCTACATTTATTAAATATTGTTCTACATTTCATCGCGTTTTAGATGGTTTGCATATAGCAATTATAAATAATAATGAATTAATTACTAGATCAGAAGATTTAAGTGGTGCATTAGATATATTAAGCACTGCTGATAATTTATTAGACTATTATGCCGAGAAATATTTAACCACCGGTTATCGCTTTCAAGAATATTTAGCAAGTAATACTTCACTTACTCAATTAGAATTTAAACATGAATACAGAGTTTATATACAAAAATTTGGTGTTCCTCCAAATTTCAATTTTGAGTCTGAAAAATTATCGGCTATTAGATTAGAATTAGGCATAACTTAATTGACAGTCCAGGTTCTTCTTTTACCTTTGATACGATTACTTCTATTTCTTCTTGATTTTCTACTACTATGTAAGTTTAAAAATTCTCTATATAATTTATCTAATTCTTTTTTTTTTTTAGATGAATATTTTCTAGTTCCATATTTTTCGGTATTTTCAAGTCCTGGTGATGCACTATATACACTAAATTTTTTTCTGGTATGTCTCATATATATAAAATAATATAATATAAATATATTTGTTAATTTATATTAAAAATGATAGGCTCGCGTTTACTATATAAATTAATAAATAAATCTGATAATTTATTAGATTATAATATTTATTTTCACCTTCCTTTTATTTGGAATTTACACGAAGATATAAATGTATTGAATATTCC